>Ga0138256_10000052_pt1 | contig 143298 bp, 144 predicted proteins | sample KNB2016incub_MG_FD_105486 | JGI IMG/M metagenome (GOLD analysis project Ga0138256, IMG submission 105486) | Active sludge microbial communities from wastewater in Klosterneuburg, Austria - KNB2014incub_MG | ecosystem: Engineered > WWTP > Activated sludge > Unclassified | place: Austria... | reverse complement strand
TTCTACAACCATCGCCGTCCGCACGATTCCCTCGGAGGCGCGCCTCCGAGCGATTCAACCAGACCAGTTCTCATCAACCCGAAAACTCCAGTTTAAACTGGTAACAATCAGGGGAGGTTTACAAAAACTCCTCCTAGAAGTAAAACAAAATTCCGTTTGGCTGGTGCGGAGAGGCGCGCTTTTGTAACGCTCTCCAGAAAAAGCTGTCGCTCGCGATAAAGCGGATCAGACCGGATAAGCGTCGATCTCCGGTAAAATGGATAAGGGCGCGCGTATCCTGCTTCATTCGTTCTAAAAACAAACAAATCTTAAACTGCAAGATCCGTGATGAATGGTTCGGTGTTTTTAGTTTGACGAAAGGAATTTAACGAAAATATAACTTGCTGTCAAGAGGCTTTTCGGTGTAATCGCAACCGGCGGTCAAATTGACTTAAGCTCCCTTGTCGCCGAAGATTAGCAAAACAGATCGATTTTTCGAGGTAATCTAATATGACTCAGAATTACGGCGGCAACGCGCCGCTCTCCTACAACAAATATCTGAAGGTCCACGAGCTTATCAAGCTGCAGGAAACCCTTTCGGAACCGACGAGCCACGACGAACTGCTTTTCATCGTCATCCACCAAACATACGAGCTATGGTTCAAGCAGATCCTGCACGAGGTCGATGCCGTACTCGGCTGGCTCGACGAAGGCCGCATCTTCCGTGCGAATCACAGCCTGCGCGGCGTGATCTCGATCGAGAAGATACTCGTAAAGCAGATCCACATCCTCGAATCAATGGCGCCGATCGGCTTTCTCGAATTTCGCGATAGGCTCAACCCCGCAAGTGGCTTTCAGTCGATGCAGTTCCGCGAACTGGAATTTTCTTCCGGCGCAAAGGACGAGAAGATCCTCGAAACCTTCAGGCATGACGAGATGGCGTACGAACGGCTTACGAAACGCTTCAATGCGCCGTCGGTCGCAGACGCCTTCTGGAGCCTGCTCGAACGGAATGGTTTTGCGGTCGCAACCGACGAAGAGCGCGTTGCCGCGATCGTCGAGATCTTGACGCATCCCGAAAAGTACGCCGAGCTTTATCTGCTCCAGGATCTGCTTATCGAGCACGACGAGTTGATCGCGAGTTGGCGTTACGATCACGTGCTTATGGTCGAAAGGATGCTTGGAATGAAACGCGGAACGGGCGGCTCCGACGGCGTCGGATATTTGAGGACGACGCTCTCGAAGAAATTCTTCCCGGAGCTTTGGGAAGCGCGGACGCATCTTTCCGTCTCGCCCGCCGGCGCCTCCGCGACCTAGGCGAAGACGGCGAATACTTCGTTCGAGAACAACATTCCGCGACGCGTGAGTCTTAGGCGATCGCCCGCGAACTCTATCAAACCTGCGTCGGCGAGCCTTGCGAGTTCGCCGGCGTATTTTTGTCTTAGATCGATCGACGTCTCTGCTTCATACTCGCTCATTGAGACGCCGTCCGTCAGCCGCAAACCAAGGAAAGCACGCTCGCCCGCAAGCTTTTCATCGCCGAGAATGTCACGACCCGCTTCGGGCGAAACGCCGCTCTCGATCGCAGCGACATAACCGGCAGTATCGCGGATATTCCACGAACGCGTCCTGCCGTCAAAAGAATGCGCCGACACGCCGAAGCCGTGAACCGGTTCGAGCCGCCAGTATTTCGTGTTGTGACGCGACGCAAAACCGGGCTTTGCAAAATTCGAGATCTCGTACTGCTCGAACTCGGTCGCCGCGATCCGGTCGAGCAGATGCTCGTACATCTCGGCCGCAAGTTCCTCGTCCGGCACGGGCCGTCGTCCGCTGCGGATCTGCTCGGCGAGAGGCGTGCCCGCGTGAACTTCGAGAATGTACAGCGACAGATGCTCCGGATCGAGCGTGAGAGCTTCGTCGAGATTCTGCTCCCAATCGGCGAGCGTCTGGCCGGGAAGGCCAATGATCAGGTCGAAGCTCACGTTCGAAAATCCCGCATCCCGCAGCATCTTGAAGGTGTTACGCGCGTCCATTGCATCGTGTCCGCGGGCAAGCAGTTTCAGATCGCGGTCGTTGAACGTCTGCACGCCAAAGCTCGCACGGTTCACGCCAAGCTCTCGATAGTCCGCGAGCGCTTCGGGCGAAACCGTCGCGGGATTCATCTCGACGGTGATCTCGGCGTCGTCCGCAATGTCGAACGTCGCCTTGACCGCGTCCAAGATCCGTCCAAGCTCGGCGACAGTGAGCAGCGATGGCGTGCCGCCGCCAAAATAGATCGTGTCAACGTCAGAACCGCCTGCGTAAGCGGGCGGCCGGTTCGACAATATTGAATCACCTACTGCAAACTGACCCGCCGCTGACGCAGCGGGTTCTGACTCGATCTCCCCGCAGAGAGCCTCGACATACCGCTCGACCGCGCCGCTGTCGCGATAGACGTCCGTCGCAAAATCGCAGTACGAACAACGCGACTTGCAGAATGGAATGTGCAGATAAACGCCGTCTGTCATCGTGGGTTGTATTCTAAATCCCGCGAAAGTCCGAGACAACCGCGCTACAATTCGACTATCCTCCGAGGACGGCTTTTAATGCAGCATCTATCCCACTATTTCTCGATCGCGGCGTTCGCAGTGCTGATCCCTGCATGGATCGTCTTTTTGGGCTTGTTCGTGTTGGGAAGAAAGCCCGCGGCTGCCCCCGACAGCAAACGCGCGCCGCAGTCCTTTGCCGGCCTTGCTCTGCAGGCCGTCGCGGTCGGTATCGTTTGGATGTTTTATCGCGTACCGTTCCTCTCGCCGCTCGTCGAAGGGCAGTTTCTGCTGAATATCGCGCTCGCATTGCTCGCCGTCATTCTCGTTGTCGGCGCGATCATATTTGCGCATTCCGCTGTCAAAGAACTCGGCAAACAGTTCGCTCTTCAGGCACGGCTGATCGAAGGCCACGAACTCATCACCACGGGCGTTTACGGCATCGTGCGGCATCCTATATACACAGCATTTTTTGCGATGATGCTCGCGACCGGCCTCGTGCTAAGCCATTGGCTTGCGCTGATCGCCGCCACCTGCCTATTCTTGTTCGGCACGCGAATTCGCACCGCGAGCGAAGACCGTCTCCTGAGCGACGCATTCGGCGAGGTTTTCCTCAAATGGAAAGAAAAGGTCCCGGCCCTGATCCCGTTCGTGAGGTACTAGCAGACAACCCGCATTCGCCGAGCAAGCAGAGGACCTGCGGATTCACCCATTCGTGGCCTCTCCGACCCCAAAAAGAAGGTCGCCACGAATGCACGAATCAGATTGTCTGAAAATCCCCGTCGCAGTAAGCTCTTCCTCTCCACGCGTTCTCGAAATTTATAAGTTAGCCGACAAGCCGCGCATGTCTGAGGTTTTCATTCGTGCATTCGTGGCCTCTCCGACCCCAAAAAGAAGGTCGCCACGAATGCACGAATCAGATCGTCTGAAGACCGACCGCAGATGATGCTTCCGTTGTCTTTCTCTCTAAGCGTTCTCGAAATTTATAAGTTAGCCAACAACCCCGCGTAAGTCTGAGGTTTTCATTCGCGCATTCGTGGCATCTTAGTCAAGCACTTCACCCAACGAATTTTTCCAAACGCCTTCGAGATCGGATACGGCCGCATCAACTACGGAACGCCCGTCGATCGTGAGCCGCAACGCATCTCCGGCAACTTTCCCGATAACCGCGAACGGAACTTCGCCGGCGGCAGACTTCACCTTTTCAAGGTCATCGGGCGAGAAACTGATGACGATCCGCGACGGAGTTTCGCCAAAGAGCAGCGCCGCGTCGGAAAGGCCGTCGCCCGCGAGCGTTATCTCGGCGCCGACCGCTTCGCGGTTGAGCGATGAAAAGCAGGATTCGGCGATCGAAACGGCAAGTCCGCCGTCCGAGCAATCGTGCGCGGATTTGAGAAGACTTTCGTCCGCGAGTTTCAGACACGCATCTTGGACGCGTTTCTCGAACGCGAGATCAAGCTTCGGAACAGCGCCTTTCGCCGCCATCTCGTCGAACGAAAGGCCTGCGATCGTCGCCGCAAACTCGCTCACCGAAAGGTCGTCGCCGTTTACGCCCAAGAGGGCGATGACGTCGCCATCCGCCTTAAATCCTTGGGTTACGAGCTTGCGAACGTCTTCGACAAGGCCGACCATTCCGATCACGGGCGTCGGCAAGATGCCGCGTCCGTCGGTCTCGTTATAGAACGAGACGTTGCCCGAGACGACCGGCGTTTCGAACGTCTCGCACGCTTCGATCAGCCCGTCGATCACGTCCGAGAACGAACGCATAACTTCCGGCCTTTCGGGCGAAGCGAAATTCAGACAGTTCGTAACCGCGATCGGCTTTGCGCCGACGCAGACGACGTTGCGAGCGGCCTCGGCGACCGTAAGGCACGCGCCTTCGAAGGCGTTCACTCCTACGTATCTGCCATTGCCGTCAAGGCACATTGCGATCGCGCGTCGCGTTTCCTTAACGCGAATTACGGCGGCATCCGCACCGGGCAGAACCGCCGTATTCGTGCGCACCATCGAATCGTATTGCTCATAAACCCAATGCTTCGAGCAAATGTTCGGCGACCCGAGCAGCATATTTAAGGCCTCGGCAGGGTCAGAACCGCCTGCGTTAGCGGGCGGCCAGTTTCTCGAATCAGATTCAACGAACTGCCCCCCCGCTAACGCAGGGGGTTCTGACATCGGCCGGTCGTACTTCGGCGCTTCGTCCGTTAACGCAAGGACGGGAAGGTCGGCTTCGAGTTTGCCGTTGTGAACGATCTTCAGCCGGTCGCCCTCGACGACCTTGCCGATCACGACCGCATCAAGATCCCATTTATTGAAGATCTCAACGACCTCTTTTTCACGCCCGGTCTTTGCGACGATCAGCATACGCTCCTGCGATTCGGAGAGCAGCATCTCGTACGCCGTCATTCCCGTCTCGCGCTGCGGCACCAGCGTCAGGTCGATCTCAAGCCCCGTGCCCGCACGCGCCGCCATCTCGACCGACGAACTCGTCAAACCTGCGGCTCCCATATCCTGAATTCCCTCGATCGCGCCGCTTCGCATCGCTTCGAGACACGCTTCAAGCAAAAGTTTTTCGAGGAATGGATCGCCGACCTGCACGGTCGGACGCTTTTCGAGAGCTTCTTCGTCGAACTCGGCGGACGCCATCGTCGCGCCGTGGATTCCGTCGCGGCCGGTTTTTGCGCCGACGTACATCACAGGGTTTCCGATGCCGGAGGCCTTGCCGAAAAAGATCTGATCTTGCCGCACAAGCCCTAGAGCGAACGCATTTACGAGCGGATTAAGGCTGTACGATTCGTCAAAAACGACCTCGCCGCCAACCGTCGGCACGCCGAAGCAATTCCCGTAATGGCCGATGCCCGCCACGCAGCCCTTCAGGATCGCACGATTTCTATTGACCGTTTTAGCCGAGAGATTCTCCCCTCTCCCGTCTCCCGTCTCCTGTCTGGCAGTAACCGGTCCGAACCGCAGCGAATTCATCGCCGCGACGGGACGCGCGCCCATCGTGAAAACATCACGCAGAATGCCGCCGACGCCTGTTGCCGCTCCCTGAAAAGGTTCGATGAACGACGGATGATTGTGCGATTCGACCTTGAACGCGACGCACCAATCGTCGCCGATATCGACAACGCCGGCATTCTCGCCCGGCGGAACGATCACACGCGGCCCGCGAGTCGGAAGGCGTTTCAGATGCACGCGCGACGATTTATACGAACAGTGCTCCGACCACATCACGCTGAAAACGCCAAGCTCCGTCAAATTCGGTTCGCGTTCCAAAAGGCCGCAGATCCTCGCATATTCTTCCTGCGTCAAATTGTGCTGCTTGATGGTTTCGGCTGTGATGTTTGATTCGCTCATCTAGGATACCTGTTTTCGGCGCTCGAAAATAAAACAGATACTTTACCGCGTTCGGGTGGTGAATGTCGAAGCAGACCTATGCGATAATGTCGAACCCGCGCGATCCGAATGGTTACGGCTGACCGAAATGTCCGCGTGTCGAACGCGCGGCAATTTTACGGCCTTTTCGCCGCTCCTTGTCACCCAGGCGGATACCTTCGAGTATGTTGTCCGTTCTCGGAGTCATTACGTTAAGGGCCTTATAGATCAACAATTTGGAGGAATAAATGAAGAAAACCGCAATAGCCCTCGTCGCTCTCGCAATGGTCACATTAGCGTTGGCCGCGTGTTGGAAACCGAGCGTGAACGCCGTCCCGATCACCGCACCTTGGGACAAGATGAACCTGCCCGTCAAAGACAACGCCGTCGTGTGGGCGAGCGGCGCAAAGGAGCTGAAAGTTGCCCTCAAAGCCGGGAAACCCGAGGTCGGCGAAGCGTTCCTAAAAGCTCTCGAAAAGACCGGCTGGAAGATGTCTGCCGCGCCCGATATGCGTGAAACATCGCATTTCTTCGAGCTTGCAAAGGACGGGCAGAAGCTGAAACTCGAAGTCTATGATTTCGAGAATACCGGCGTGATCCTCGAACTCGAATAACCTAAAAGGCTACTTCACCGACGGCAATTCCCGTCCACGATACACAAAAACGGTCTCGCGAAATTCGTCCGGTTTTACCGTATCGACCAACGCGGGGCCGTTCGGGCGCAAAGCTTTTAGTATCGGCTCGAACCCTTTCTCGGACGCGTCGAACTGCTCTTTTCCGCGATAGCGGGTGATAAGCATTAGGTCGAATGCGCCTGAATTTTCCGCGTCCGCAGGCAGCATATCGAATGACGCGATAACATTCTGTTTCTTTGCCTCCTCGCGAAAGAACTTCCAATTATTCTCGTAATAATACTCGGCCTGCTTCGCGTTCCCGTTCTTGAATTTTACAAATTCGATGATCGTGTAGATCGGGGCCTCGGTCGATGCGATGACCTTGTTGATCTCGGCCTCAAGCGTCTCGGTGCGAAACCGACCGTTCCGCTCATAGACCGTGAAGCCGCGTTCATCTTTGATGACGGTCAGCGGCAGATTCCCCGCCCATTTTTCGCTAACTGTGCGATACGCCTGATTCTCCTCATTCTCGTCGCTTGTCTTGAGCAGATACGCGGGCATCTCGGAGTGCATTTCCGCGAGGAATTTCGGCACGTCGCGGCCGATCTCCGCCAGATCGTCGAGCGAGACGGTAATGAAATCTACCTTCGCTCGGTATTTTTGATGAAGCTTAATAAGCTCCGGAAATTCATCTCGGCAAGGGTCGCACCACGTCGCCCAAAAGTTTATGACCATCGGGCGATTCATCGGCCGAAGCACCTTCTTCAAGCCGGCGGCATCGATCTTTAGCACCGTCGGGCCGACGCGCTTTGTCGGAACATTGCCCTGCGCAAAAGCGCCCGAAGCAAATAGAAGAACGGCCAGAACCGATAAGATACGAGTGAAATTCATCTTCAAAAAAAATTATCCGAATAAACGCGGCAGACGGCTTTCGAGGTTTCTCGGCAAGAGGATCTCCATTGCGTCATCAACCGTGATAATGCCCGCGATATCGCCTTCGTCATCGACGACCGGCAAGGCCAAAAGGTTGTATTCTGCGATCATCTGTGCCGCATCGAGTGCGGAATCCGACGGATGAGCGCTCCGAAAATCCGTCCGCATCACGTCCGAAAGCTTCTTCGTCGGGTCGGCAAGTATCAGCGAACGCAGGCTGATCAGCCCGCAGATCTTCCAGCTGTCCGCCGCCTCCACAACGTAGAGGTAATAGATCATATTCGGCGTCTCGGCCATCCCGCGCAAGGAAACGATCGCCTCTGCGACCGTAAGTTCCCGTGCCAGATGCACGAACTCCGTCGTCATCAAACCGCCCGCCGTGTCGTGTTCGAACGCCATCAGTTCGGCGACATCGGCCTTCTCATCCTCTTCCATCAGGGCGAAAAGCTGCTCGCTCTTCTCATCGTCCATTTCGTCCAGGACGTCAACCGCGTCATCCGGCGACATCTCTTCGAGAATGTCGGCGGCACGCTCTTCGTCGAGGCCTTCGAGGATGCGTGCCTGCGCCTCTGTGGACATCTCTTCGAGCGTGTCGGCTGCGATCTCGTCATCGAGGCTTTCGACAACCTCTGTTCGATGGATCGGCGAAAGCGTTTCGGCAAGCTGCGCGATCTCGACGGGATGAAGCCGCGAAAGCTTGTCTTTTGAAGACTTTAGCTGGACGGTTACGGTCGTCGTGTCGGTCGCGAGGTATCCTACGTCCGCCCAATCGATCACCTCGACCGGCCGATCGCTGCCGAAAAAGCCCTGCGGCATCAGTCTCCGCACAAATCCGAGCAAAGTAACGTCCGCTCCGCTCACACGCCACAGGTGGCCCGTATCGATAAGCTGCACATCGTTCACGCGAACCACTCGCTTGCCATCCACGTCGATCAGTTGATTATCGAGCACGTCCTTCCGCAAGAGGACTTCGCCCTCTCGGCGAATGAACGGCGTCAGGTCGAGAACGGCAAGCCGCATCTTCGCGCCGTGCGACGAAAGCTCCGCAACATTCTGCCGCGGCAGGAAGAAATTTCTGCGGCGGTATCGCGCCACCAACCCGACGAGCGGCGGATAATCATCCCGGCCATATCGAACGATCACGTCGTGAATGACAGCGATCTTGTCGTTGCGCTTGTCAAAGACAGGCCGACCGACGAGTTGTGATACATAAAGCATTTGCGAAATAAGTTTTACCACGCCTGAAAGGCCATCCACCAACCAACAACAAGCATATCTAACTTACCGCGCCCATTTGAAGCACAGTTTTCACAAAACGACACAAAATGCACAAAACGACACAAAATGCACGTTCCGCTCAGAATGCTCTATGAACTTCTAGAAACTCTTGAAACTCTACAAACTCTAAAAACTCTACGAACTCTAAAAACTCTACGAACTCACGCTCGTGGCCTAGATCAGGTCTTCGCCTTTTGCCTTCATTCCGCGGCGCCAGAGTTCGCGATAGGATGTAAATCTTGCGACGAGTGTGTTGAATTGATAACGCTGAGCGTAGTTAAGCGTTCGGTTGTCCGAGATTCGGCGAATAACGGCGTCGAGGCGAGCGCGCGTCTCGAGCGGCGGGCGTTTTGTTGCTCCGTTGAAGTAGATGTCGAACTCGATCTTCAGACGGCGAATATCCTCTTCGAGCCGCGCAAGTTGCTGGTCGATCTCGAGAGATTCTTCCGATTTCGTCTGAGAACCGCGATAAAGCCGGTTGCCTATCATTGCCATAACTTTTCTTGCCGATCCGAGGCGATCTTTGTGAGCTTATCTTGATTTCCGGGGGTGAGTCGGGCCGCGCTGAAAATTCCGCCGCCTATATATAGAAATTGCGATTGGGGCCGAGTTTCCTTAAACCGCGTTTGAGTTAAAATAAATTCAATGAAAAATAGCGTGTCGCCGGGGAAAGGTTCAGCGTTGCGGTCGCTGCCGTCAGTGGACGAATGCATTCAGAGTTTCGCTGACAGCGAGCTTTCCGTACGGCTCGGCAAACGGCGGCTTACCGACGTGATCCGTCAGGCGATCTCGGACACGCGACGCGCGCTGCTCGCCGGCGAGGATCTTGACGATGTTTCGATGGCCGTCAAAGAGCGTGTCCGCGAACTCGCAAGCCTGAGCCTCGGACGGCGTCTTCGAAAGGTCATCAACGCGACCGGCGTCATCATACACACGAATCTCGGCCGTGCGCCGCTCTCGCAGGCCTCTCGCGAGGCGATCGCCGACGCCTCTGCCTACTGCACGCTCGAATACGACGTCAACACCGGCGGCCGCGGCATCCGTGCTCCGCTCGCGGAAAAGCTCCTTACGGAGATCACGGGGGCCGAGGATGCCGTCGTCGTAAACAATTGTGCCGCAGCGGCTTATCTCGTCTTAAAGGCGTTCGCGGCGGGCAAAGAAGTCATTGTGTCCCGCGGAGAACTCGTCGAGATCGGCGGCGATTTTCGCGTGCCGGAGATCCTTGCGGAATCCGGCGCGTTAATGCGTGAGGTCGGAACGACTAACCGCACGAGCATCGAGGACTACGCGGAAGCCGTAAATTCCGCGACCGCAATGATCCTTCGCGTGCATCCTTCGAATTACCGCGTCGTCGGCTTTACAGAAAGCGCGACGCTCACAGAATTGACAACTCTCGCCGAAGAAAAGGGCGTCATCCTGTTCGAAGACCTCGGCTCGGGTGCCTTGATCGACCTCGCGGCTCTCGGCGTACGGGACGAACCGTCTGTCCGCGATTCCGTCAATGCGGGGGTGAATATCGTTGCCTTCAGCGGCGACAAACTGCTCGGCGGGCCGCAGGCCGGTATCGTCGTCGGCAAACGGGAATTCGTCAAAAAGCTTCGGCGGCATCCGCTATATCGGGCGTTTCGCCCCGGAAAACTCGTTTCTGCCGCACTTGAGGCGACGCTCACCGCATACTGCCGCGAAACGGCCGAGAGCGAGATCCCCGTGATCCAAATGTTGGCCGAGCCGAAAGGCGCCGTCCACGAACGTGCAGCGTCGATAGTTGGCGAGATTCGGGGTGCGTTCGAAAATGCGGGTTTCAAGATCGAGCTGAGGGATGGTTTTTCAACGACCGGCGGCGGGACGGCGCCGCTTGCAAAGATCGAGACGAGCCTGATCGCCGTTACTCACAGGGCCATTTCCGCCGACGCGATCGCTCACGAACTTCGCTCGGGCGAGATCGCCGTTATCACACGCATCGAGGACAACTCTGTCTGCCTCGACCTCCGCACCGTTGACGATCCCGACGCGCTGACCGCTGCCCTTTTGGGATTGGCTTCGGCGCGAAGTTAGCCGTTCTTGCGTGTGAATTCCGACATAAAATCGACGAACTGCTCGACGCCCTTTAGCGGGAACGCGTTGTAGATCGAAGCTCGTATCCCGCCTGTCGATTTGTGGCCTTTTAGGCCGCTGAAACCATTCTCCTCGCCCTCTTTAACGAACTTTGCGTCGAGTTCTGGACTCGGAAGCGAGAACGTAACGTTCATTAGCGAACGCGCGGACCTTTTCGCACGACCTTTGTAAAACCCGTCGCTCTTGTCGATAGCTTCGTAGAAGATACGAGCTTTCTCGCGATTGACCTTTTCGATGCCTGCCGCACCGCCTTGCTCTTCGAGCCAGTCGCACGTAAGTCCCAAGAGGTAAATGGCCCATGTATTCGGCGTGTTCGGCATCGAAACGTTGTCCGCATAGGCTTTATACGTCAATTGCTTCGGCAGCCGGCGCGGAGCCCAGTCGAGCAGGTCATCTCTGATCACGACGACAACGACGCCGCTTGGCCCAAGATTCTTCTGTGCGCCGGCGTAGATAAGAGCGTATTTCTCGACATCGATCGGCCGCGAAAGGATGTCGGACGACATATCGCACACGACGGGCAAAGCTCCCGCGTCCAAAGCGTAATCGAATTGGACGCCATCGACGGTTTCATTCGAGGTGTAATGGACATACGACGCGTTCGGCGAAAATCGGACTTCGCCCTGCTGAGGCACATTCGAAAATCCGTCCGACTCGCCCGAATACACAACGTTTATATCGCCGATGCAGCCTGCCTCTTCGACGGCCAATTCCCCCCAATGTCCGGTTACGATATGGTCGGCGGAGTTGTCCGGCGACAAAAGGTTCATCGGGATCATCGAGAATTGCAGCGTCGCTCCGCCCTGTATGAAAAGGACGTGGTAATTGTCCGGGACCTTTAGTGCCGCACGAAGGCCTTTTTCGGCCTTTGTGAGGATATCGTCAAAGAGCTGAGACCGGTGGCTGATCTCCATCACGCTCATCCCTGAGCCTCGAACGCTCATAAACTCGGCCCTGGCACGTTCTAATATTTCGGTCGGCATCGCCGCCGGGCCCGCAGAAAAGTTGTAAATTCTTTCGCTCATTTCAACTCCGACAATAGCATATTGGCAGCACACTTTGCTGCTCCCGGAGGTAGGCTTCGTTTGGTTCGCATTTCAACCGGCGTTGCGATAGAATCTTCTGTTCATATCAAACTCGAGACGAGGCTTTCGGCATCAAAGAGCTGGTAGTTTCTATCGAATTTCGGAGGAAAGGAAAAAGTAATGTTTCGTAAAAGAATATTTTCCGCCGCTGCGCTGCTTGCGCTCGCTGCGGGACTTGCGTTAACTGTCTCGGCACAAACGGCCGTTACCAGCGGCACCGTCTTTATGAAAAAGGACGGCCAAAAGGTGCCGATCGAAGGCGCGGTTGTCGAAGCCTACGGCCAAAGCAACGCGATGACGCCCGTAAAGACCGACAAAAAGGGCTATTTTAGCTTCGCGGGGCTAATGTGGGGCTACAAATATACGTTGGTCGTCAGCGGCACCGGGATCGGACCCGAGATCCAGCCCGGCGTTTCCGGCGGCACGACCCGTATGGAGATCGAGGTAAGGGCCGGCGACGGTAAGCATTATACCGAAGCAGAGGTTCGCGACGCTCTTGAGAAGGCAAAGACCGGTGCGGCTCCCGACCCCAAGAATGAGGAAGAGGCGAAAAAAGCTCAGGCCGAATACGAAGCAAAGAAGAAGGCTTACGATGAGGCAAAATCAAAGAGCGAAGCAAATTTCGCGACGGCGCAGCGTTTGGTCAAAGAAGGTGACGCCGCCCTTGATGCCAATAATTTCGAGCTTGCGATCGCAAAGTATGATGAAGGCTTCAACAGCGACCCGGAATTTGCCGGAACCGCTCCGACATTCCTTGCGAAAAAGGCCGACGCCGAGCGCCGACGCGGCATCGAGACCTACAACAAGGGTGCAAAGGCAGACCGGACGGTAAAGTACGAGATGTTCGCGACCGCTCGAAAGGATATGGGCGACGCGGCTGAGAATTATAAGAAGGCACTGGATATGGTCGCCGCGGCTCCCGCAAAGGACATCACGCCCGAAAATGCGAAGAGCCTCACGACCTTTTCGCTCTTCCAGTTGAAGGAACTCGTCCGCATCGCCGGCCTTACGGGGCAGGTCGATCCTCGTTTGCCCGTCATCGCTGAAGAATTCGTTCCGAAATATATCGCGTCTGAAACCGATGTCGTCAAAAAGAATGCAGCTCTGGTGAATCTCGCAGATATGTATCTCGCATCCGGCGATGTCGAGAAGGCGATCAAGTCATATCGCGAAGCCCTGACGGCCGATGCGAATAACGTTGACGCCCTTGTCGGCCTCGGCCTTAGCCTCGTAAACTCCGGCTTCGGAAGCGGCGATAAGGCGCAGCTTCAGGAAGGCGCCAACTATCTTGGTAAGTTCGTCTCGTCGGCACCGGACACGCATCGCCTCAAAAAGGATGCTGAGGGACTGCTCGCAACGCTTAAGGGTGATAAGATCACACCTCAAAAGCTGAAGAACTAGGCAAGATCGCTCGGCGATCAGCAAAACTATGGCTGTTCGGACCTCGTCCGGGCAGCCTTTTTCTTGTCCCGCAGAGCGATCTTGTCACAAATCTGCCGCGTCCGGTGTTCTTCTGTTACATAAACGCGAAGGACAACAGGAACAAATCTACATATGCGATCAAAACTAATAACCTCAGCCGCAATTCTATCGAGCCTTTTGGTGATAATCATCGTTTTTGGCAACATCGTGATCGTCGCCCAAAAGGGTGAAGTTACCGGCACATGGACCGCAAAGGTACGCACGTCCGCTGATAAACACCGAAATGATAGCGATGACAATGGCGATGACGATGATCTTGGCGATTTTGACAATGACGCGAGATCGAACGGACCTCGCCTGCAGATAAATACAAAATGCGAGCGATTGGACCTTAATTGGTCGCACAGTCAGAGCTATCGTTTCGACGAACTGTCCGGGCTTACTCAAGCACAAACCCAGAACGGACCGGCGAATTTCACCGTTCGACGCGAAGCGGGACAAGCCGCGTTTACCGGAAATTTCGCTGACGGACGCGGTTCCGGAACCTTTGCATTCACGCCCGATAGGGCATTCTTTGACCGAATGCAGCAGCTTGGCTTCGATTTTTACAAAGAAGAACCTGCGGAAAGGAATATTCGTCGCTCGACCTTCGAAGACCGTGCGTTGACGGCATTTTTTCTGAATGTTACCGCAGACAAGGCGGACGATCTTCTCGCCGCGAACTTCGGCAAACTCGACATCGACGACCTCTTCAAGGCAACGATCTTTAAGATCGACGGCAAGTTTATGGCCGAGATGAAAGCGACCGGCTTCCCCGACCTCTCGATGGAAGACCTCGTGAAGGCTCGTATTTTCAAGATCGACGCGAATTTCGTGAGCCAGGTCCGCTCGATGGGTTTTGAAAAAGGCGATTTTGAATCACTCATCAAATTCCGCATCTTCAAGATAACGCCCGAGTTCCTGAACGAACTCCGTTCTGCGGGCCTCTCGAACCTTTCGACCGAAGACATCGTCAAATGCCGTATATTCAACATCGACGCCGAATACGTCCGCACCGCTCGTGCGAAAGACCCGAACGCCTCGATCGAAGACATAGTCAAAATGAAGATCGGCGTCGGCAGGAACTTCAGGCGGGACGAGTTCTGATCCCCGACTCATTTTTCGCGAAAGCTCAATGATAGCTGATGGCCGAAAGCCGTCAGCTATTTTCTTCGTCCTCGCCCGAACCAATTATCGAAAGAGCGATATACGGGATCAGGTTCAGCACCAAAACGAGTATCTTATACACCGCCATCGCAAGGTAATTTGCGACGTCGTAGTTCTCTTTGGACATCGGGAACCACGAGGAGTGGACGCCATAGAGCCAGTCGTAACTAAGAGTGAATACGGCGAACCAAACGATCAGGACCGCATAATTGAGGAGCGTACAAATACCTAAAAAACGACGTATCTTTCGAATGTTCATAAGGCTCTCCTTATGCTCTTCATCACTCAAATTGCTTGCGGAATTCGGCGAATTCAGCCTTTAGAGACGCAACTTCGGCCCGCAATTCTTCAACTTCCGTTTTGATCTCGCCAATGCCGATCGACGATCTCGATATGGTCGCAGTGCCTGTTACCGCAATATCCTCCTGCGTTACTTCGCCGGACAATAGGTGTGCAAAACGCGCTTCCTTGCGCCCGGACTGCCGTTCGAGCTTAATGACGAGCGGCTCGTCGCGACGGGCCAACCGATCGAGCGCTTCCTGCACCTCGCCGAGCCCCGCGAACGTGTGCATTCGCCCCGTGCGTTCGCGTAATTCGCCGAGCGTCTGCGGCCCTCGAAGCATCAACACGGCCAATAGCGCGGTCTCGTCCGGCTCAAGCGTATAGTAGCTCGGCAGCATATGCTTGTATTTCGGGACGCGACTCGTACTGCCGTAAAAGACATAAACAAGATTCCGTTCGCGTAAATTCTCGACCGCCGTTGAGGCCGTGTCCGCATCAAGCGTCATCACGGGTTCGCGATTATTCTTTTGATTGCAGGCACTGACCAATGCGTTAAGCGTGAGCGGATAGTATTCGGGCGTGGTGAGTTGCTTTTCGACAAGGGCTCCGACGACCCTCGCTTCTATTTCATTGAGTGTTTCGAGCATGTAAATTTAGCAGTTCCTAATTTACAATCTATGCGGATGGAAATACTAATCCCGAGAACGAACTCTGAGATCGGATCCGCACTGGCGCGCCTCTCGACGGCAAATCCTCTCGGCTGCGACACGGAAACGTCCGGCTTGAGTTCGCGTACCGGAAGACTCTTCTCGATACAGTTCTCCGACGGCGACCTTTCGGTTCTGCTGCCGCTGAGCGAAGGCGTCGAGCTCACCCCATTTGCCGCGCTGCTCGCCGATCCGCAGATCACAAAGATATTTCACAACGCAAAATTCGACCTCGATTTTTTGAATGCGGCCGGCGTGGCGACCTCCAATATCTTCGACACGATGATCGCCGAGAAGGTCTTGACACGCGGCGCACACCAATCCGCATCGCTCGCCGACACGCTTTACCGCTATTTTGCGGTCGATCTCGATAAATCTCAGCGGAAGAAATTCAATTCGCGTTGGGACGGGATCTGGACCGACGAACTCGTCAATTACGCACTCTCCGACGTCGTCCATCTCCCGCGGTTAATGCAGGAACAGATGGCCTGGCTCGAAAAGCTTGGCTTGCGGTCGGAATACGAAAAAGCGATCGACAAATTGGCCGCGCTCTAATGCGTCGTCTCCCCCAGCGCGTCTGGGCGCAATGCGTGAAAATTCATCTACCAGCGGTGATATGCGGGATGGCCTTCTTTGACGGCGACGAATGTTCCGCGGCAGGTCGCGCAAACCTTTCCATTCGCGGTCAATTCGGCCTCGACTGTCGCTCGATCTTCTTTTGATTCGACGACTCTCGCACGCAAGTATATCGGTTCGTCAAAGGGCGTGGGCCTGAGCAGTTTTACGTGGAAATCAGCCGTTACGGTGCAGTCCGGCTCGCTTTTCCCGTCGCGCTTCATCATAAAATATGCGGCGGTCCAATTCGAGTGGCAATCAAGCAGAGTGCCGATGATGCCGCCGTTCAGCATTCCGGGAAAGGCCTGATGCTCCGCTTTCGCGTGAAACTCCATCACGAGCTCGTCGCCCTCGGGAAAACTGTTGATCCGCAGGCCTTTTTCATTCGCAGGGCCGCAGCCGAAACAGATACTCTTTGGTGAATATTCTTGCTGTACTGAGAGATCGGACATTATTTTTTATTGAAGAGATCCGGCGTCACCTTTTCCTCGAACCAATCGGTCAAGCCCTCGATAAATTCGATGTGTATCGGACGCCCGCGCCATGCTTTGAAAACAAAAACGAGCAGCATAATCGTCGTAACGAGCATAAATATGCCGTTCGCCGAACGGGCCATATCCGCGATCGAACCGACGATGCCGAAAAGGAACGAAACAATGAGAATGCCGAGGTGCGCCGCGACGCCTTGGGCCGCGTGAAAGCGTGACTTCTGCTCGCTTTTTGGCAGCAAGATGAGCAAAATAATCCCGGCGACGAGGCCGAAATACCATGGAATATACGGAACCGCCGTTACGATATTCTCCGGCAGCCCGATCTTGTCCACGCGGCGCTTTCGCGTATCCTCGACGGAAGCGGGCGGCACCGCCGACGCGTAATACGCAGGCGCGTACGCTCCCTGCGGAGCTTGATACGCCCCGAAGTCCCGAGCGCTGAATTCACGCGTTTCCTGCTCGAAATTTTCCGCTCCGGCGAACGGTCTGGTTTCGCCCTGCGGCACACCGGCATCTTGCGCGGCCGCAGCGGCCTTCGCCTTCTCGGGAAAGTCCGGATCAAGTGGATTTGTGTCGTATTTCGACGGCATTACAAAATATCCTAACGAAATTTTGGCCGAAATGGTTCGAAAAATCCAACCGGCACGCGTTTTCCGGTTAGAAATCAGGCCGCACTTGAGCGAATTTGGTCAATCCTGACGGACGATCGTGATAGATTGATACTTTACGCGGCAGAAACACGCCTTTATCCGTAGGGACCTTGAAGAATCACATCCAACGAGCGAGGGAGGGGAAAATGTACTCAATTACAGAGATAGCGGAAGACACTTTTCGGATAAATACCTTCATAGCCGAGGCAAACCTTGGCTTCAGTCAATTTCTTGTGCGCGACGACGAACCGCTGCTTTTCCATACTGGAATGAGAGCGTTGTTCCCGCTTGTGAGGGAAGCGGTTGCGACATTGATCGACCCGACGACATTACGCTGGATCGGATTCAGCCATTTCGAGGCTGACGAATGTGGATCGCTGAACGAATGGCAGGCTATAGCGCCGCGCGCAACGGCGGTGTGCAGTATGGTTGGTAAATTGGTTAGCGTCGATGATTTCGCCCCAAAGAATCCGGCAAAAGGTATGACGGACGGTGAAGAATTCTCGACCGGAAAACACAGCTTCAAATACCTTGTAACGCCGCACGTTCCGCATAATTGGGAAGCCGGGCTTTTATACGACACGAAGACCGATGTTCTTTTTTCCTCTGATATCCTGCATCAGAACGGCGATGTGGCCGCGCTTACTTCAGAGAGCGTTACCGACCGCGTGCGCCAGGCGATGCTGGAAATGCAGGCGAGTCCGTTGGCCGATTACTTGCCCTATACTCCGAAAACAGACGCGACGCTAAAGCGGGTTGCAGCCTTGAAACCAACGACCGTCGCGTCGATGCACGGCTCGATCTACACCGGCGACGGTGAGCAAGCGATCCTTGAATACGCGGACGTATTGAAAGAGGTTTTTGGAAACGCGGGTTGATCGCCTCAACCCGTCTTCGTCTTCATTCAACGCTGATGCCCAGCTCATCCAGCTGCGACTCGTCCACTTCGCCGGGTGAATCCATCATCAGATCCTGTGCCGATGCGGTTTTCGGGAACGCCATAACATCGCGGATGTTCTCCGTTCCGCAAAGGATCATACACGTGCGTTCGATGCCGGCGGCAAAACCTCCGTGCGGCGGAGTTCCGAATTCGAGAGCGTCCAGGAAGAAACCGAAGCGTTCGCGTGCTTTTTCCGCCGTCATTCCGAGAGCCTTGAAATTCAAGTCCTGAATTTCCTTCTGATGGATACGTATCGAACCGCCCGCGCACTCGTATCCGTTGATCACGGCGTCGTATGCTTTCGCACGCACTTGCCCCAAAAGATGATGCTGAGACGCGTCATTCACCGCCGTCTTGAATAGCTCGACGTCCTCGTCCATCGGCGAAGTGAATGGGTGGTGGGCTGCAACGTATGTGTCGTTCTCTTCATCATGTTCGAACATCGGAAATTCCGTAACAATAAGCGGCTTATAGGCTGTACGATCGATCAGATCCTCGCGTCTCGCGACTTCGAGCCGCAATGCTCCGAGCGATGCCGCAACGACCGACTTTCGACCGGCGACGATAAGAACGGCGTCGCCATTTTCAGCTCCTGCGGCAGACGTGAGTTCGCCGATCTTTTCTTCACCCAATACTTTCAAGAGCGAAGAAGTCGCAGCACCGTCGGCCGCGATCTTTATCCACGCGAGGGCACCTGCTCCGTAGCGCTTTACGTATTCCTGAAGTTCGTCCGTCTGCTTTCGCGAATATTCCGCACGTCCTTTGACGACGATGCATTTCACTTCGCCGCCCTTATCGAGCGTGTCGCGGAACGGAGCAAAATCCGTGTCCTTCAAAACTGCAGAAAGATCTTTGAGTTCCATTTCGAACCGCAGGTCCGGCTTGTCCGAGCCGTAGCGTCGGATCGCCTCGGCGTGCGTCATCCTCGGCCATTCAGTGGGAAATTCAACGCCGATGAGCTTCATAACGTGATTGAACATTCCTTCGATCTCGCGATACACCTGTTCGCGGTTCACGAACGACATCTCCATATCGAGCTGCGTGAATTCCGGCTGACGGTCGGCCCTCAAATCCTCGTCACGAAAGCATCTTGCGATCTGAAAATACTTGTCAAAACCCGATATCATCGTGATCTGCTTTAATATCTGCGGGCTTTGCGGCAATGCGAAGAACTTTCCCGTGTGGATCCGCGAAGGGACGATAAAATCCCGCGCGCCCTCAGGCGTCGATTTGAGCAAAATAGGCGTCTCGATCTCGATAAAACCGCGAGTGTCGAAATATTGGCGGATCGCGGCCACCGCCTTTGCACGCATCCGAATATTGCTCTGAAGTTGCGGCCTACGCAGATCGAGATAGCGATATTTTAGCCGCAGATCTTCCGACGCAAGATTCTGCGAACCGGACTTTTCAAGTTCGAACGGCGGAACTTTTGCAATGTTGTAGATCAGTAGCTCACTTGCGTGGATCTCAATGTCGCCCGTCGCGAGCTTTGCATTGTGGGTGCCCTCGCGCTCGACGACCGTGCCCTTTATGCCGAGTACGAATTCGCCTCGAATGTCCTTCGCTTTTGCGTGAGCACCCGGCGAGGTCTCTTCGTTCAAGACGACCTGCGTGATCCCTTCGCGGTCGCGCAGGTCAATGAAGGTCAATGGCCCAAAATCGCGCTTCTTCGCGACCCAACCCATCAAAACAACGTCGCTCCCAACGTGTCCCTTACGCAATTCTCCGCACGTATGCGTCCGTTCTAAACTTCCAAGAGTGTCTAACATAAAGATCTCTGCCCGCGAATTACGCGAACGTATAGAATTTCAACCATCGAAAACACGTTTGCGAACGTTGGACCTATTTCGCGGGCAATATCCGCCTTCCTTCCAACAAAAAAGCCCTTCGAGTTTTATGACAACGAAGGACCGCGACGCGAGTGTAAGTTCAGCGCATCGGGCCCTACGTATTATTGTCATCGAAACGAACGGCTTTCATCCGAAATAGAACCTAGCAAAATAATACAGCACGGGCGCTCCGAAGAGCAAACTATCTAGGCGGTCGAGAAAGCCGCCATGGCCCGGCAAGATCGAGGCGGCATCCTTTGCTCCGGAACCGCGTTTTATCGCGCTTTCCGCTAAGTCACCAAGCACTCCGAGGATCGCGACCGTGATCGCTACGCCGATTCCCGGCAGGAAAGCGAGCTCCTGAAAGAAAAGCCAGATGGCGAGCGATGCAAATCCTGCCGCTGCGAGAATGCCGCCGATGAGGCCTTCGACGGTCTTGCCCGGCGAAATCGCAGGTGCGAGTTTATGCTTGCCAAACGCACGTCCCGTAAAATACGCTCCTGCATCCGAACCGAAGACCACCGCAAAGAAGAACAAAAGCAGTTTCGATGAAAGAGCGCCGTCAAAACCCATCCGCACCGAGATCAAAAAGCCGCCGATGAATGCCAGGTAAAAAACGCCTGCGATCGTAACGCCGAGTCCTGCGAGGAGTTTCGAAAAATCCTTTTGAAAACGGAACGCCTGCGAGATGAATACAGCAATGACAAATGCCGCGATCACGCAAAAGAGAATGTCCGGTGCCTTCGACGGTGCGTCGAAAATAAACGAGACGGTAAGGGCCGCCGCTCCAAGATACGCGAGACCGGCATCGGCCTTAAGTTCGAGTTTCTTCGTCAGCAAAAAGAACTCGAACAATCCCGCTCCAAGCCCGAAGACCGCGATCGCAACGAACAGCCAAACTGCCCACGGAAACCAGATCGGCAGGATGATGGCCGCAATTAGGATCGGGATGGCGATCGCCGCCGTCAGTAGGCGCGTTTTCATAATTTCACTTCGGCGGACCGCTAACCCCGCCGTATCGTCGGTCACGTTTTTGGAAATCGATGATCGCTTCGAAAAGCTGCCGCCGCCGAAAGTCAGGGAACAGCGTCGGCGTTACGTAAATTTCGCTGTACGCGATCTGCCACAATAGAAAATTCGAGATGCGAAATTCACCGCTCGTGCGAATCAGAAGATCAACAGGCGGCATTCCGCTCGTGTACAGATTCGCCTCGATGCTCTCTTCCGTGATGTCGCCGCTTTTTGCTGCAAGCCGCGCCGCCCGCACGATCTCTGCCCTCGATCCGTAATTTAACGCGACATTCATCACGGTCCCCGTGTTCGCTGAGGTCAGCTCCTCTGCGGCGGCAAGCTGCTCTCGCACATCGGAACTCAACGCCGTAACGTCGCCAATTGTCCGAAATCGAATATTGTTGCCGTGCACTTCGCGAAGCTCGCGTTTGAGCACGCGCTTTAGCATCGACATCAGCGCCGAAATCTCTGCCTTCGGACGCTTCCAATTCTCGGTCGAGAACGCGTAGAGCGTAAGAGCTTCGATACCGAGACGCACGGATGCATCTAGGATCGCGCGCACGGATTCGGCGCCTTCGCGATGGCCGAAAATGCGCGGGCGTCCGCGAAGTTTTGCCCAGCGTCCATTCCCGTCCATTATCACAGCAATGTGCCGCGGCAGCCGCGAATGGTCGATCTCGGCGAGCAGTTTTGCCTCGGTAGAATTTCGTTTGACGATGCCGTCAAAAGCTTCGATCATGCTTTACGATATTCGACGGCCACGACCGCCGCGAGATTTATTTGTCCGTAGATGTGCGGATAGATCTCTTCGTTCGTCGATGATTCATTCACGACGCGCGACATCAGGAATTGCGGATCTATTTCGAGCACGGCAAGCTCTTCGCCTTTCGAATAATATCGTTCGATCACGCCGGCAAGCTGTTCCGCAAAACTACAGTGAATAAAACCTTCACGCTCTAGTCCCCGCGGACTGTAGAGTTCCGTCTCAAGGTTCTCCCAAACCTCTCTTTCAACGATGTGGTAGATATACATCGAGAGAATCAGTCGTATTCGACGCTTTCGAGCGTTAAGCCTTGTGCCGGTGCCGTACGCCCGCACAACGTCCTATCTCCGGTTACGATCGCCGTCTGAATTGTATCACCGTTCTTTGAACCGTGTCCGACATCCAGCAGCGTACCGACGATCGAACGCACCATATACCGCAGAAAACCCGTCGCGGTGATACGAAACTCGATGAGCGAGGCCCGTGCCCGTGCGTCCCAGACCGAGCGTAAGCCCACATCCGTAACAAGCCGGACCTTGTTCTCGGACTCTGTGTTCGCAGAGGCGAACGCTGACCAGTCGTGTTCGCCGAGAAACAATCTTCCTGCCGCGACCATCTGTTCGAGCGCGAGCGGCTTTGCTTCGTGGTGCGCGAAACGTCGCCAAACCGGCGACATTACAGGCGCGTTGACGATCCGGTAAACGTAAGTTTTCTGTTTCGCCGAGAATCGGGCGTGAAAGTCGTCCGGCGCTCTTTCGACCGACATCACACGAATGTCACGCCATAGATTGCCGTTGATCGCCGCCCGTAGACTATCCGGCGTGAACGGCTTGTTCATTACAACGTTCGCAACTTGGCCCTCGGCGTGCACACCCGCGTCTGTGCGGCCCGAGCCGACAACTTTGACGTCAGCTTCCTCGATCATTCGACAGACGCGTTCAAGTTCGCCCTGGATCGTACGGGCGTTCTCCTGCACCTGCCAACCGTGAAAGTCCGTGCCGTCGTATTGAATTAGAAGCTTATAGTTCATTGACAAACAAGACCTCGAATCGTTCGCAGCATATGAGCGACCGTTCGCAAAACTCCAGTCCAAGCTCGCGAGCTTCATTCGAAAAATATTCCCAATGTACATCTCGCCAATACTCGTACGACCTGTCGCCTTCGCCTTCATCAAAGGCGAATTGTGCGTCAACGTCTTCGAACCGTAAAAACCGTATCTCGGTCGTGCGCACTACGCAGATCGCCTTGTGGTCGAGATCTGTCACGACGCTGAACCCGTCGAGTACCGGCTTTTCGTCAGGCCTTTTGGCGTTCGCCTCAACCAGACTTGCCGTTGCCGTTTTCAACCCCGCAACGACAAGTTTTCCAAGATCGGCGGCCATTTCCGGCGTGTTACCAAAATGCCAGACCTGAAACGGCAGTTTCGGGTCGGTGCCGCTGAACGCGCAAAATACTCTCCACAATTCATTGGCACTTTCACGACTCTTCATTATCTTGATCGCCTCAACTGAAGATCGAGCTTTTCGGCAAAGAGCGTCGCCGAACGCTCGCTCATTCGGAAATATAGCGCAGGCTCGATCAACTCAAGCTCCATCAGCTGAAAGCCGCCGCGAACGTTCCGCACAAGATCGACGCGAGCGTAGAGAAGCGGCTCGGCAATGGCGGCAAGAGCCTGCGTAGCCGCATCCTTCATCGCATCCGCAGCTTCGATCGATGTGATAATTCCGCCGTGTTCTTCCTGCACGCGAAAGTCGTCCGTCTTCGCCTCTTTCAAGATCGCATGGCTGTATTCTCCGCCGAAATAAAAGAGCGAGTATTCACCTTCATTCACGATCGCATCCAGAAATGGCTGGACAAGGAACGGCCGCTGCTCGAAACTTTCGGAAAGCGTCGGGTCGAATTCGCGAAGCCTGAAGGTATGCTCCGCCGTCGCGCTCACACGCGGTTTTATTATCAATTCCGGCACCTTCAGCCTATCAAGCCAGACCGCAAAATTCTCTGCGGAATATTGCGTCTCAAAAAGCGTCGGGACGATGTTTACGCCATTTTCTGCAAGCTCGCGAAGATATATCTTATCGAAATTCCATCGAACAACACCGAGTGGATTATACAGTTCGGTCGCGGCTTCGATCTCTGCAAGTACGCTCAGAAATTCTTCCGGGAACCGCTGATAATCCCACGTCGTGCGAATAACGACCGCGTCGAACTCGCTCCATTTGTGCGTCCGTTGACGCCACGAAAGCGTCTCGACCGCAATGCCGAGCTTTGCAAGAGGAGCGAACGCCAGCTCGTCGTCAAAGACGTAGCCCGTCAGGTCGTCCATCGAAAGGAAGCAGACAGTTCTCACGCAGGTTTCGTGCGGCTCCCCGGCTTTACTGCAAGAATCCCCGAGGCGCACATTGGACACTCTTCGGGTGAAAAACTCTCGACGTCCATTTCAACAAGCGCCTTCCGTCGGACACCGACATCTGCCTTGCCGTTCGACCGGTCGATGATAGACGCGGCAGCGGCGACGTGCCCGCCGTTTCGCTCGAGTTCGGCGATACATTCACGCGTCGAGCCGCCGGTCGTTATAACGTCCTCGACGACGAGAATGCGTTCTCTCGGCTTGATCTCGAAACCGCGTCGAAGCGCCATTTCGCCATTCTGCCTTTCGGTCCAAAGGAATCGAACGTTCATTGCGGACGCGACGGCATAGCCGATCACAAGGCCGCCGATCGCGGGCGATGCGACCGTTTCGATGTCCTGATCGACAAAAAGCGCCGCGATCTCACGCCCCAGAGTGTTCGCGTCTGCGGGAAATTCGAGCGCTCTTGCGCATTGCAGATATTGCCGGCTGTGCCGCCCGCTTGAAAGCACAAAATGGCCTTCGAGAAGTGCGCCGCGCTCGCGAAACATATCGAGAATTCGTTTTTCGGCGTCCATATGCTTTTGGTGATTAAACTGCTGACCAAAGTTTGCTAAACTCAAGGAGAAAGTGAAACGGTATCCTAACCTAATTTCCAACTCTTTGCTAATAAACGAGACGATCTCGCTTCTGCGCTCCTTTGACGGCCGTGCCTCTGCTGTCAGTGTCGTGGATTTTGTGATGAAGATCCGCCGACCGGATCCTCTTATGGCAAAGCTGCTTGTCGGCGACCTGATCGAACGCGATCCGCGGCTCGAATTGAGCGAGGACACCGTAGTTCTCGTCGCGGACGATCATCTCGCGGGCGATACTGCCGACACGGAATTCGTCGTCTTCGATCTCGAAACTACGGGAGCAAAGGAACCGCATCGCGTAACAGAGATCGGCGCTTTTCGAGTAAAAGGGTTTGAGGTTCAGGACACGTTCCAAACGCTCGTAAATCCCGAGACGAACATTCCGCCATTTATTTCGGCCCTTACCGGCATCAACGACGAGATGGTCGCGAACGCACCGCGTTTTGCAGATATTGTTAACGACTTCCTTGAGTTTATCGGTGATGCCGTGCTAGTCGCGCACAATTCGGCGTTCGATATGCGTTTTATCAATCACGAGATCGGTCTCGTCTTTCCCGATTACAGGCTCGCGAATCAGTGTCTTTGCACAGTGCAGCTCTCGCGGCGATTGCTCCCGGACATCGAGAATCACAAACTAAAGACCGTTGCGGAACATTACTCGATCGACCTATCGAACCATCACAGGGCAGGCGCTGACGCGTTCGCGACGGCTCACGTATTTGTAAATCTATTGGATCAGTTGCGAAGCGACGGCGTAACGGATCTTGCGACCGTTCACGGCCTCGCTTCAAGAAACAGAAAATATGCTAGACGAAAGGCAGCCTGAGGGCAGCAACACACAAGGGCTCGATATTCGGCCGACGCCGCGTGAGGAAATGCACCTTACGCCGCTCGATTCTTTCCCCTACGAATATGCGGGTAAAGAGATCTGGGTCGAGTTCGAGATACCCGAATTTACTGCTATCTGTCCATTTTCAGATTTTCCCGATTTTGCGACCATCAGGCTCCGTTATGTTCCGAACAAACTCTGCGTCGAACTCAAAAGCCTTAAGCTCTATATCAACTCATTTCGTGAGGTCAAGATCTTCCACGAACACGTCGTAAATCTCATTCGCGATGATTTTGTCAAGGCCTGCGACCCGATCGCGCTCGAGCTCGAAGGCGATTTCAATGTCCGCGGGAACATCAAGACCGTAGTAAGAACAAGCTACAAGAAAGGCGAAGCCTGATCGTCCGCACGGATCATCCGTGCTTAAGACCCGACGGCGGCGGCGTGTGGACTCGCGGCGGAGTGCTTTGCGCACGCTCTTTCGACACGTGCGATCACCTGCACCTCGGTCGCCGCAAGATCCTGCTCGGACGAATTCGTGATCTCTGAGATGATGAGGAACTTTGCTTTCTCAAGCAGTGTCTGCTCGCGAAAAGATAGGCGTTTTTCGCGGCTAAGGTATGTGAGCTTCTTTAAGACGTCTGCCGCCGCGAAGATATCGCCCGACTGCAGCTTCTGCATAAATTCGCGCGATCTCGATTTCCAATCCGACGATGCCGACTCAAAATCCTCGGCAAGACGCGTGATCAGCCGCTTGCACTGTGAGCCGGTAATCACGGGCCGCAACCCGACCGAATCGATATTCGTTTCGGGGACAAAGATCGAGGAGTTATCACTGACAACACGAAGGTAAAACCCTTTGATCTTGTTGTCGCCGATATTCCGTTCCGTTCGGGATTCGACAGCGCATACACCCTGTCCGGGATAACAAACTTTTTTTCCGATTTCGAGCTTCATTGCCGCTTGAGTCCGCGTGGCCTCAGATCGGGCGACGCATATGACAAATGCTGTCAAATCTTGTATTTACAAGCTTCGGCGGGCAAACGATAAATTTAGAAAGTATCTTAAATGTAACACAAGGCGGGCAAATTTGCGAGTGTCATTTTGCGCGGCCGGGAAGTTCGATCCGAAACGTTGAACCCGTCCCGAGAACCGATTCGACCGACGCGTCGCCGTTGTGAAGCCTTGCTAGGTGCTTAACGATCGCAAGGCCCAACCCCGTACCGCCCATTTCACGTGAGCGCGCACGGTCGATCCGATAAAAGCGTTCGAAGATGCGCTCCAGATGCTCGGACAATATTCCTTCGCCGGTATCCGACACGCTTATCAGGTCGATGTCGTCCTGTTTTTTATGCGAGACGGTAACTTTACCGCCGACTCGGTCGAACTTGATCGCGTTGTCGATGAGGTTCACGAGCATCTGTTCGAGCCGCTGCGTGTCTGCAAAAACACGCACACCGGGCGCGATCGCAGATTCCAGACTGATGTCGCGGGAACGCGCCTTTGAGCCCAGCGCCGTGAATATCTCGTTCACCAGCGAATTCAGATCAACCAAGATCGGTTCGACGGCAACTCGTCCAGCCTCGATCTGCGAAAGCTCTAGAATGTCGGCGATCAGGCTGTTCATCCGCTCGGCATTCCGCCGTATCACGCCGAGAAAACGCCGGCTATTGCCTTCGTCATCGATGCCGCCGTCTTCGAGCGTCTCAACGAACGCCAGGATCGACGTCAGCGGCGTCCGCAATTCGTGCGATATATTTGATAGGAATTCCTGCCGGACGACCTCGAGCCGGTCAAGGCGGGTAGTTTCGTAAAAAAATGCGATCGCTTCGCGTGTTCCGCCTAGGTCGAGCGGCGAAATATGAACGTCGAACTTACGCCCGCCACCATTCGTTTCGAGCCGTATTTCGGACTCAAGCCGATCTTCAAGCGCCCGGCTAAATGCTTCGTGAAGATCGAGATCGCGCAAGACCTCGCTGATCCGGCGGCCTTCGGGTGGAATGTTCGGCGAGAACGCGAGTCGCGCGGCCTCATTCCAGGCAGAGATCCGCGAATCCGCGTCGGCAACGATCACGCACTCACGCGTGGTGTCGAGTATCGCGGCCAGTATCTCGCGGTGTGCATTCTCTTTCATTCTCGGTCTATTTGCAGCCTACGAATTTATATCCCGTACCGATGACGGTCTCGACCGCAGAACCGCAATTCCCAAGCTTCTGCCTCAAGCGTCGAATATGCACGTCGAGCGTGCGCGAATCGCCCATATAGCTGTATCCCCACACGCTGTCGAGCAGTTGCTGACGCAAAGCGACACGCCCGATGTTATTGATCAGATGTTCGAGCAAGGAAAATTCTTTCCGCGTGAGTTGAACCGGCTTGCCTTCGCATTCGACGCGCATCGCATCGAGATCGACGGTCAATTTCTTATCGCGATAGACCCGCGTTTCCTCTTTTTCACTTCGGCGGAGCACTGCGTTCACGCGTGCGATCAGCTCTTTTACAGAGAAAGGCTTGACGATGTAATCGTCGGCTCCGATATTCAGCCCGGCGATCCGATCTGCCTCCGCCGACTTTGCCGTCAGCATAATTATCGGCGTGTCCGCTGCGGTCGTTTCGCGTCGGATCCTGCGGCATAATTCCATTCCGCTCATTCCGGGCAACATCAGATCGAGAATAATCAGCTTCGGCCGGTTCCGCTTATCAAGAGCCAGATGCAGGCCTTTTTCGCCGGATTCTGCAATGACAGGACGAAAGCCCGCCCGCTGCAGGTTATATTCAAGGCTCTCTGCGATGTCCGCGTCGTCTTCAACGACGAGAATTCTTTGATGCATAACGTCCTGCGGCATTCACCGCCTTTCCTGAATCTATATGCCTCGTGTTAAATCTATGTTTCAAACCGTGCAATACTTCCTAAGAGACCATATTATCTGCTCGCCGATTTCCGGGCAAAGCAGCCACGCAGCGTGCAACCTTATCCCCGAAAATGGCGTATCACTTTCGGACGACTCAAATTTCAAATGCGGTTCAACGAGAAGAATATCAAATGGATGCGGCTCCTTGCAGGGCTATTTCTCTTTATTCTCCTCGCTGAATTCGCATCACACGGCGCTATCTGTGCGGTCGTCTATCACCATTCTGAAGCAGAATTGACCGCGTCCGGCGGCGACAGCGAAGACCCTTGCCATACCTTGGTACTTTGTTCGAACAATCGAGAAAAGGAACGTCAAGCCGCCTCCTTCGCTCACGACAAGGTTCAACACAACGGCCTTATCGGCGGCTTTTTGCTGCCCGCGGACGATACTTCGCAGACAGACGCATCTCTCTTCTTTTCCCCCGACACACGGCCGCGATTTCGTCCGCCTGACCTTCTCTTCCGCCCGCCCGAACTGATCTGATCTCGACCAAATAACCGTATTTTTGGGCTGAATGGCCATTCTACCGCGCATCGGTGTACCGATCTGCCCCGTGCATTTCGAAACGTGCGTTGTTGCCTAAAAGCCTTGCCGGACGCGTTTTGTACCGCCCCGACGATCACAGGCCCTTGAGTCTGAGATCGCGGCCACGCTTCCATCACACATCGAAGATCAGGAAGGTTTTGAAAATGAAAAGGTTAATTATTTCCATCGCCGCAATATTGCTGTTTGCCGGCTCGACAGTCGCTCAACAAACTACAGGCGGGATCAGCGGCACCGTAACGTACGGGCCGGACAAAGCGGTCGTTCACAACGTCGCAATACGCATCAAGGAACTCGAACGCGTTACCGCGACCGATGACCTCGGCACATATCGCTTCACTGCCCTTACGGCAGGCACATACCACCTAACGACCCATATCGAGGGCTTCAAGGACGTTACGAGTACTGCCGTTGTCCGCAATGGCGAGACAGTCACGGTGGATTTCGATATTCAACTTGCGGGCGTCGCTGCGGATGTGAGCGTCAACGGCGACGATACGACTCCGCAGATCGCGTTCTCAAATGTGAAGGCGCTCGATTCGGTCCAGATCGCCGCACGCCCGACGGCGGGCCTTGGTGACGTTCTTGCGGGCGAAGCGGGCGTTGCGAAACGCTCGGCAGGCCCCGGTGCGTCGCGTCCTGTGATACGCGGCTTTGACGGCGATCGCGTAAAGGTAACGACCGACGGCGTCGGCGTCGGTTCGCTAGGAGCCCAGTCCGGCGATCACGCGGAACCTGTCGATACACTCTCCGTCGAGCGGATCGAGGTTATTAAGGGTCCGGAAACGCTGCTCTATTCGAGCGGCGCGATCGGCGGCGTGGTCAACGCCGTCTCCGGACGCGAAGAAGAATGGCATCCCGGCCTTCGGGGTTATTTTTCGACATCGGGCGGAGCGCCCGGTGCGTCCGGATCCGTCGCCGGCGGGATTCAATACGGCTATAGAAAGTGGCTCGTCTGGGCAAATGCGAACGGCCAACGCTCGGATGCATATTCGGCCGGCGGCGATTGGGGCAAAGTTCTGAATACCTTCACACGCTCTGCCGGCGGCACGATCGGCGTCGGATATTACGGCGAAAAAGGGTTCATAAACGGTTCATTTTCTTACGTGCAGAATCGATACGGAATACCGCTCGACATCCGCGAAGATTCGCCCGAAGAGCGTTCGCTTCGAATGCACCGGAATGACACGCGATTCAGTTTCGGCTACAACGACGGCGAACTGCCGTTCTCAAAGATCCGTTTTACCGTCGATCTTTCGCGATATCGGCACCAGGAGATCGCCGATCGAGAGGTCGGAACGACGTTCCGCAACGACACGAACTCCGTCCGCGGCATCTTCGAGCAAAAGCGCTTTCGAAACCTGAACGGCAAGTTCGGGTTCGAATTCTCCGGCCGTGATTTCTCGACCGTCGGCGACGAGATGCTGATAAACGGCCCTGTGAAAGAAGGTTCGTTCGCGGGGTTCGCGTTCGAAGAACTCAAGTTCGGACGCCTCGGACTAGAGTTCGCCGGCCGCCTCGAACACAGGCGTTACGATCCGCGGAATGAGTTCCTTCCGGACCGAAAGTTTTCGGGATTTTCGGGCGCCGCAAGCGCGAAATTCGACGCGTGGAAGGGCGGCCGTCTCGTCGCAAGCTACAAACATTCATATCGTCCGCCCGCTCTCGACGAACTATACAATCACGGTCCGCACGACGGCACGCTCGCATACGAGATCGGCAGCAACGCACTTCGTCCGGAGATCGGGGACGGCATCGACCTTTCGTTCGCTCAAACCGCGAACCGTTTCCAAGGCCAGGCCGCCTTCTATTATTACCGTCTGCAGGATTATATTTTCCTCGCGCCGACGGGCGATATCGACCCTGACAGCGGATTTCCCATCGCAAGATACTTGCAGGGCACCAGCCGATTTTGGGGGTTCGAACTCCAGGGCCAGGCAAAGCTTTCGAAATTCGCAGATCTTCTTGCCGGAGCCGACTACGTTCAGGCGGAGCTTTCAGACGGTCGGGCGCTTCCGCGTATCCCGCCGCTTCGCGGACGCATCAGCCTCGACATTCATTACAACTCCTTCAGCCTCAAACCTGAATTCGTTGCGGTCGCCAAACAGACGCGAACATTTACCGGCGAGACATCGACCGCCGGTTACGGCGTCGTAAATCTCTCGGCCAGCTATGTTGTCGTGCAAAAGCACCTCGCGCACTTGTTCAGCTTAAGCGCCTTTAATCTCAACAATAAGTTGTATTTCAACCACGTCTCCTTCATCAAAGACATCTCGCCCGAGATGGGACGCGGCGTAAAATTTACTTATACGGTGAGGTATTTCTAGAACGCATTGACAGCGGGAAATGAGGGATCAACGTCTTCTTCATTTCCCGCCTTCTCTGGCAGGACGCCGCGAAAGCTTAGGCGATGCAGACGGCAAGGCCCGTGCTCCCTCAACGCCGCAAAATGCGACGCGCATCCGTAACCTTTGTGGCCGTCAAAACCGTATTGCGGGAACTCGTTGAGATAGTCGCGCAATGGGAGATTTACAAGATATTTTTAATTTCCCGGACTTTTGATCCGATGCCTCAATATGTTTATATGTTCGGGATGAAAAACCGTCTCAAGGACCAAACGGTCGCCCTATTGGTTTGAATTCGAACCGTTCATAGAGTGGAACCGCCGTCGCTGTACTACTCCTTCTTTTTTGTTTCGCTGAGAAAAAAGAGTGACTTTTCTCGGTAAGGAAAGTCTGTCTTTTCTGTCAACTGACCGAATAACATTGCTGATTCGCCAATTTCATTCCGATAAAATAGATGTCTGGCGAGCGAAAAGGTCACAAAATCAGAATAGATGCAATTTGGATAACGATCTAGAAACTGACGCCAGTTTTTTTCACTTCGACCAAGATTGCCGTCTCCTGTGTAAAACATATCGGGATTGGGCGTTTTCAAAATAAAGTCAAAGGCATCTTTGTCTGTCCCCTCCGGTGCAACAACCGTTATCGTCACTGGGGCAGATACCGCAAATCCCGGCTTACCCCAGTTCGTCATCTTCGCTCTTAAACGGTAAACACCGGGTTTTGGGAAAATCTCCATGAGCGGGTAGTCAAGTATATTGTCAACTTCTACAGACTCTCCTGGTTTTATCGGACGAGTGACAAGACCAACCTGCTTGGGAGTTGGAGAAAATCCACTGAAAGAAACTTCCTTTTCGTTTTCGGCTCTGACTAACAAGACCGTTGCATTCGATGTCAAATTAAAGGCGGTATGGCCGACTATTGGATGATCCGTCGGATTTGAAACCTTAAAGTTGATGGCAATCGGTTCCAGTTGCCTAAAACTTCTTTTAGCAATTGAAATCTCTAGGCGTAGCTCCGAGAACTCAGAAATTTGAGCAGAAACTGTGTCTTGACTGTTAAAGCCGCACCACACAATGAATAAAAATACGCTCACTCGAAACATTTTTCTCATAGGCCCTCCTAAATACCCGGATTTGAAACACGCCGTCGTAAAACGCACCCGCCGCCGACAAAAGTGTGAGTTGCGTTGATACAATAGGTCGAACACGACTGAGTATTTGTGGATGTAAGCTGAACAAACGCATTCGGCATATCGCATGTCGGGTAGCTTCCAACCGACAAACAAAGATTTGCCGGCAAAGAGTGTTCCATCAATATACCTCTGTCTCTTTCGGGCTAAGATGCGTTGGGTAAGACAATGGATGTTTCGGCCTCAGGGACAACGCCGCGAAAACTCATACGGTGCAGTCGGCAAGGCCCGTGCTCCCTCAGCGCCGCAAAATGCGACGCGCATCCGTAACCTTTGTGGCCGTCAAAGCCGTATTGCGGGAACTCGTTGTTATAGTCGCGCATCAGCGCGTCGCGGTAGGTTTTAGCGATTATCGAAGCGGCCGCTATCGAGACCGAGATCGCGTCGCCCTTGATGATCGCCTTTTGGGGCAAGCGCGTCCCTTTTAACTGCAAGGCGTCGATGAGTAAATAATCTGCCGCAGGCATAAGGGCTTCGATAGCAGCGAGCATCGCTTTCTTTGTCGCTTCGAGAATGTTTATGCGGTCGATCTCTTCTGCCTCAACTTGGCCGACCGAATAGGCAAGAGCAGTTGCCTTTAACTCTTCGGCGATCGTCCCGCGCTTCTCGGGCGTAACTTTCTTCGAGTCGTTGAGTCCGTCGGGCAAGGGCTTCGAAAGATCGAGGATACAGGCGCCGGCAACAACCGGCCCCGCGAGACATCCGCGCCCGACCTCGTCGACACCTGCAACAAAAAGAAAGCCTTCGTCGCGAGCCGTCCGCTCGAAATCCGAGCCGAGTTCGCATACGAAGGCATCTGAAAACAGAGAAACGCGAGAGTCGGACGCGTGGCTGCTGCCCCGTCCTTCTCTTCTCGCGTTATTCTCTTTCACTTGATCTAGTTTAGGATTTTTTCTTCGTCCGCGTGTCGCGTTCCTTGATTCGTGCTGCTTTGCCGCGAAGGTCGCGAAGATAATACAGTTTAGCGCGGCGAACCTTACCGCGGCGAATAACGTCGATGTGATCGACGACCGTTGCGTGCAATGGGAAAATTCGCTCGACGCCGACGCCGAAGCTTACCTTTCGCACCGTAACCGTCTCGCGGACGCCGCCGTGTTTACGGGCAATGCAAACGCCCTCGAAGGCCTGCAGGCGTTCTTTTGCGCCTTCCTTGATCCGAACGTGTACGCGAAGCGTATCGCCGGGCTGAAATGCGGGAATGTTCTCTTTTAGTTGAGTCTTTTCGACTATATCCAGTCTATTCATTTTATGTTGCGGCCAGAGGTCAATCGGTAGCTACCTATTCACTTTCACCATTCTCTCCCCTAATGAGGTCCTCGCGGACCTTTTGTGTTTTTTCAAACGCCATTTTTCGGCGCCATTTTTCTATCTCGGCATGATGGCCGTTGAGCAGAACTTCGGGGACTTTCATTCCACGGAATTCCGCAGGTCTTGTGTAATGCGGGCAGTCAAGCAGTCCGTCTGAGAACGAATCGTTCTCGGCAGACGTCTCGCTCCCCAACGCACCGGGAAGCAGCCTCACGACCGCATCTACGACGACCGATGCTGCGGGTTCGCCGCCAGACAGCACGTAATCGCCGATCGAGATCTCGTCGTTTACGAGCCGTTCGCTGACCCGTTCGTCAACGCCTTCGTAACGCCCGCAGATCAGCACGAGGTGCTCCGTCTTGCTCGCAAAGTCTGCTGCAGTACGCTGCTTAAAAGGCCGTCCTTGCGGCGTCAGAAGCACGACGCGTAAGCCCGCGGCGTGATCTTCGCGGTTCGACGATCCGGTCAAATGCTCGATCGCCGCAAAAAGCGGTTCGGGCTTCAAGACCATCCCGTCGCCGCCGCCGAATGGCCGATCATCGACCATCTTGTGCTTATCGACAGCGAACTCGCGAATGTCGTGGACATTTATCTCCACGATCCCTGCCAATTTTGCCCGGCGTATGATGCCGAATTCAAAGATCGAATCGAAGTATTCAGGGAAAATTGTCAAAACATCGATCTTCACCTAAAACTCCAGCAAGCCCTCGGGCGGATCGACCCGAATGTACCTGTTCTGCGGCAGAACTTCGACGCAGATCGCGGAAGCGAACGGGATCAAATAATCCTTGCCTTCGCCCGCAACAACGAGAATGTCCGTGCCGCCTGTCCGCATTACTTCACGAACCTCGCCGAGAAACTCCCCGTGGATCGTCTCGACCTTACAGCCCTCAAGCTGCCAATCGTAAAAATCTTCCGCATCAAGATCGACCGCCTCGGATTCGGCGACGCAAACTTCCGATCCGCGAAGGCTCTCGGCTTTCTCGATCGAGTCGATCCCGGCGAATTTCAGAACGATGCGTTCATTCTGCAGCCAATGATCTTCGAGCCTCGCCGTCTGCCTATCACCGTTCTCGAGCACCAGAGTTACGTCCTCCAGCCCATCGAAACGTTCGGGAAAATCCGTCAGAAGATCGCAGATGACCTCGCCTTTCAGCCCACGCGGACGCGCAATGCGCGCGATCGCGATAAGTTCGACGCCTTCAGCCACGTTAATCCTCGATCAGGTCGAGATGAAAGCGTTTATTCTGCTTTTGGCCGGCGGCAAAAAGGATATTGCGGATCGCCTTCACGGTTCGACCTTCGCGGCCGATAATGCGTCCCATATCGTGCGGAGCAACGCGAACCTCGAGCCGTATGTTCTTGCCGTCCTCGACCTCGGTTACCTCGACGACGTCGGGTTCCCCGACGAGCGCCGTGATGATCCTTTCAACTGCCTCTTTCATCTATTTTCCCTAACCTTTAGCGTACCGTTTAGCGACCACACGCAGAAAACCCTTGCCTACTTATTCGGCAGGGGCTTCCTCGGCGGCAGGTGCAGGTTCAGTCTCTGCAGCCGGCGCTTCAGCTTCTGCAGCCGGAGTTTCTTCGGCCGGAGCTTCAGCGGCGGCGGCTTCTGCAGCGGCAGCCTCTTCGGCAGCAGCTTTTTCAGCCTCAGCAGCGGCCTTCTCGGCCTCAGCCTTTTCAGCGGCGATGCGGTCGGCTTCGGCGCGGGCGTCAGCCTTTGCCTTTTCAGCCTCAGCACGTTTCGCAACGCGGGCAGCGTCCGCTGCGGCACGCTCTTCTTCCGTCATCACGGGATTGTGCTTGATCAGGCTCTTGACCGTATCGGTCGGTTGCGCGCCGACGCCGATCCAGTACTGTATGCGCTCGTGATTGAGCTTCACATCAGCCGGATCCTGCATCGGATCGTACGTTCCGAGATTCTCAAGATATTTGCCGTCGCGTTTCGAACGCTTTTCCTTTACCACGACGCGATAAAACGGATGCTTCTTCGCGCCAATTCTCATTAAGCTTATTGCCAACATAATTTATAAGTCGAGAGGTTGATCTCTCTTGTCTTTGAAAGCCTCAACGTCGCTTCTTGTGTCGTTTCTTCTTCCTGATACTCCTTGACGGCGCGTCGCCCGCGTCGTCATCCGAATGATCAATTGCCGAACCGCCGCCAAGCATACCGCCAAGGCCGCCGCCAAGCATATTTCCGAGCCCGCCTGCGAGGCCGCCCGCCATTTTCTTCGCCATTCCGCCGAAAAGACCGCCGCGGTTCATCTGCGCCATCATCTTACGCATCTGCTCGTACTGCCGCAAAAGCTGGTTGACTTCGCTTATAGACGAACCCGAGCCGCCGGCGATACGCGTTTTCCGACTCGCGTCGATAACGCGATGGTCGTTCTTTTCGGCCCGCGTCATCGAACCGATGATCGCCTCCGTGCGTTTCATTTGATGATCGACCATCTCGGACTGCTCGTCGCTCATCTCTAGGCCGCCGGTCATTTGATCGGGCAGCATCTTCATCAATTTCGACATCGAACCGAGCTTCTTGAACTGTCCGAGCTGTTTCTGAAAATCCTCCAGCGTGAACTGGTTCTTCGTCATTTTCAGAAGCTGTGCTTGGGCCTCGTCCTCGTCGATCTTGCCCTGCACTTCCTCGATCAGCGAAAGAACGTCGCCCATACCGAGGATCCGCTGCGCGATGCGATCGGGGTAAAAAGGCTCGATCGCGTCGTACTTTTCGCCGACGCCGACGAATTTCACCGGCTGGCCGATCACCTGTCGGATCGACAATGCGGCGCCGCCGCGTGCATCGCCGTCCATCTTCGTGAGAACGACGCCCGTGATGCCGACGCGTTCGTGGAAAACTTCTGCCGAACGCACTGCGTCCTGGCCGGTCATCGCATCCGCTACGAATAGAACTTCGATCGGCTTTGTTTCGGCCTTGATCGCTTCAAGCTCGGCCATTAGCTCGTCGTCGATGTGAAGACGGCCGGCCGTGTCAATGAGCAGCGTGTCAAACCCAAGTTCGTTCGCGTGCTTTACGGCGCCGCGAACAAGCTCTAGCGGATCGTTCGTCTCCGGTGCCTCATACACCGGAATGCCGACGGCATCGCCTACGACCTTCAACTGCGCTCGCGCCGCGGGACGATAAACGTCAACCGAGACGAGCAGCGGCTTTCGCTCCTGATTATCACGCAGCCAACGCGAGATCTTGCCCGTCGAAGTCGTTTTTCCGGAACCTTGCAGGCCGACGATCATCACGACGTTCGGCGACTGCTTCGTAAAAACGAGCCGCGACGACGTGCCGCCCATCAATGCAGACAGTTCGTCGTAAACGATCTTTACGACCTGTTCGTGCGGTTTTAAGCCGTTCCAGACCTCTTCGCCCTCGGCCTTTACGCGAACAGACTCGACAAAATCCTTTGCGACCTTGTAATTAACGTCCGCTTCGAGCAGCGCCATTCGGATCTCGCGAAGCGCCGCATCCACGTGCTCGGGCGTCAATTTGCCCGCCCCACGCAGATTTCGCAGCGTAATCTTCAGCTTATCCGACAGCGATTCGAACATATAGACACACTTCGGCTACAAGAGTCGAAACTATAAATACTAGTGTTTTCACCCCGGAGAGTCAAGAAAACGACCGCGGAAAAGGAAGCGTGCGGACCCTTAGGCTACTTTACCGCCTTAAAGTAATCTAACGAGCCGTCTTAGGCTACTTTATCGCCGTAAAGTAATCTAACGAGCCGTCTAGGGATACTTTTTAGATCGCTCTGGAGTGTCCTTTCAGTTCCCGACTGCTATTTGCGGCCAAAATGCGGCCTCGGTCGGGGTGTCGCGGGCGGTTGATACGCATTGTATGTTGATCGGCGCATACAATGCGTATAGTTTTGATCCCGATGCCCGACAACGCCCTTCTCACGGCCTTCGGTAAGCGTATCCGAAACTTACGCACCGAACGCAGCCTCTCACAAGAAAAACTCGCCGAACTCACCGGCTTCCACCGCACCTACATCGGTATGGTCGAACGCGGCGAACGCAATCTCTCGCTCTCGAATATCGCTGTCTTTGCGGAAATCTTCGAGCTGAGCCTTTCGGACCTATTTGATCTCAACGACAACCGAGGTGAACGCTGATGCCTGACCAGTCGTTCACTATCACCCGCAAAAACGTCGCGACCGAAAAAGAAGGCATTCAGTATATGGAATCGCTTGGCGAAGGATTCTTTTTCATTAATAAAGACGAGCGAAAGCGAATCCTCGAATTGCTCGGCCAACCGAAAAACTTTTCGCGTTCGTTTGATATGGTTCAAATCCCGCGTCTCGCCGGGGCCGAGCTGTCGCTCGATACGATCGAGACGCACATCGGCGAGCTAACGCTAATTGAACTCAAATGCACCCGGGCATTTCTTCCACATAACCCAAAGGGATTCTTCTTCGGCGCGACACAGAACGAATTCGATTTCGGCGAACGCCTTGGCGACAAATTCCGCTTCTGCTTCGTCTCCCTAAATTCCGAATCTCTTTCACACGCACTGCTCTCCGTCCCGGAACTCGAAAAAATCATCCGCACAAGACGGATTCAGTATCAGATAAATTTGTAGTGTTCCGACTACATAATCGCGTAGCGCTAAGTTGAATGTAGCCGTGGGTGCAACCCACGGAAGGCTCGTAAGGACATCGCGCGTCGCGTGAGCGACGGTTGAAACGCCATGGCAAACACATACTCTCAAATCTATTATCATATCGTGTTCAGCACAAAGAACCGCGTGCCTTGGATAAAGCCCGCGATCGAAAAACGCGTCTGGGCATATATTGGCGGCATCGCACGCAGCCATAAGATATCGCCCATCCAAATCGGTGGTATGGAAGAACACATACACGCATTAACCGGCTCGCCTACGACACTTTCGCCGAGCCAGATCGCTAAGGTATTGAAAGCCGATTCTTCCAAATGGATACACAACGAGTTTGATGGAATGGCACAATTCGCCTGGCAGGACGGTTACGGCGTGTTCTCGGTTTCGCGTTCAGAGATAGAGAATGTCGTTCGATATATTCGGAATCAACGACAGCATCACGCGAAACAGAAGTTTGAGGATGAATATGCGTCGTTATTGAAATTGCATGGAATTGATTTTGACGAACGGTTCCTGTTGGGTTGAACCGTCGCTGATGCGACAGGGTTGTTTTTTGATCGTTGTCCGTGGGTTGCACCCACGGCTACATTCGATGAGCCGCTACGCGGCATTAAACGACGGGGATCGCGGCCCATCCGTCGCTGATGCGACCGCTTGTTTTTTGATCGTTGTCCGTGGGTTGCACCCACGGCTACATTCAATGAGCCGCTACGCGGCATCAGAGCTGGATGCGGTTGATGGCGCTGATGACGTTCGATACGGGGATGGAGAGGATGCAGCGTGGTTCGCCGAATTCGCGGCAGCGGTCGCCGGGGCACGGTTGGCAGGCGAATTCCTCGAAGATGATCTCGCTCGGGGCGGTCGTCCAAGGCCGCCAATGGACGCGGTTCGACGAGCCAAAGATGACGACGGTTGGCGTCCCGACGGCGGCTGCAATGTGTGCAATGCCGGAATCGTTCCCGACGAAGATATCCGCACGGCGTGCAAGGGCGGTAACCTCCGGCAAAGTTAGATCGTTGAACGCGATGGTCTCGCAGTTTGCGCTCCGTCGCACGGCTTCGAGTACGTCGGCCTCGCCCGCGGCCGCGACCAATGCAACCGCAAACCCGCGTGATACGAGGTGTTCGCAGGCTGCGGCGAATTTCTCCGCCGGCCATTGCTTTGTCTCGTATGCCGCTGCGGGATGGATCAGGGCGAGCGGCCCGATGTCGCCAAGTCTTCGGGCGATCGCGTCCTCGGCTGTTGCGTTATTCGGCAAACTCGTCGGCTCGCCGCGATCGACCTCAAGCCCCGCAAGCCCGAGGATCGCAAGCTGTTGTTCGACGGAATGAAGCCGGTCCGTGCCCCAAAAGTCGGCGGACGAACCGTAGAGATGCGTGTATGTTCGCGGGAAACGATAATGCGAAAAACCTAGGCGATATGGGGCAAGCGTCGCGGCAGCAATCGTCGAACTCGTCGAGCCGCCGTGCAGGTTGATGACCGCGTCGTAATGCCGCTTTCTGAGCCTTGCGGCGGCCTTCAAGCGTGCGGTGGACTGCGCCCCGACGCTCTGTATCCCGACGCCTTCAAAACCTTCGAGAAGCGGTGCGACCCACTCCTCAAGCGCTATATCGATCTCAGCCCACGGCAGTTCGCGCCGCAACGTCGTAAGCACGGGCGTTGCAAGCACCGTGTCGCCGATAGACCGCAGCCGAATGACGAGTATGCGTTTGACGTCGCGCCAGGGAATTGTGTTCGAGGCTTGTTTCAATCGTCTCTCACTTCAAGTTGCGGCGCGTTCAAAAGCGTAGCTTGTCTGCGGATCTCGGGCAAAGCTATTTCCCGGGCGTAGCTTCTTCGACGAGCATCACGGGAATGTCATCGCGCACGGGATAAACGAGCGAGCATTCAGGGTTTACGCACTTCAAAGCGTCGTCGCCCTTGAGCTCGACCTTGGACTTGCACTTCGGACAACGGAGGATTTCGATTAGTTCGGGTGAAACCGCCATAGATACAAAATATTGCCTTTGTCGCCCCGCCGCAAGCGCGTAAAGACAAACCCCGGCGAAAAAGAGTCTCCCGCCGGGGTCTATCGATCATTAATACCAAAGTTGAATTACACGGAAGGAGCCGCGACCTGCGTACCGCATTCCGGGCAGAACTTCGCGCCCGGAGCAAGCTCCTGCTGGCAGCCAGCGCATTTCGCCTTTTCCTGAGTGGAACCGCAGTCCGAGCAGAATTTCGCGCCTTCGCGAAGCTGCGCTCCGCACTTGATGCACGGCACTTTCGCGACCTCGATCTTCGCGCCGCATTCGGCGCAGAATTTCGCGGCCGCTGCGTTCGGTTTGCTGCATTCGGGACACGCAACCGTTGCCGCAGCAGGCGCTCCGCCGCCTGCACCCGCGGCTTGATTCTGACCAAAAGCGTTCACCATCTGGTTCCCGACGGCAAATCCGGCGCCGAGGCCGGCACCGAGGCCGGCACCGCCGCCTTCGTTCTGTGCCGCGTCACGCATCGCGTCCGCCGCCTGGAACTGCGCGTAAGTTTGCACGTTGCCGAGAGCTCCCATCGAAGCGCGCTTGTCCATTGCGGCCTCGACCTCTTCGGGAAGCGAGATATTCTCGACGTAAAATTTCACCACTTCGAGGCCCCAGGATGAGAAATCCTCGTTGATGACGCCGCGGATCTTCTCGCCGAGTTCCTTGTATTGCGAAGCGAGGTCGAGCGCCGGAATCTTCAGTTCGCCAAGCGCGTCCGAGAATTCGGTAACGACCGAGCGCTTCAACTGTCCCTCGATATCCTCGGTTTGGAATTGAGCGTTCGTGCCCGCGATCTCGCGGATAAACGCCGCAGGATCCGTCACGCGAAGGCTGTATCCGCCGAACGCACGCAGACGCACGATGCCGAAATCCGCGTCGCGGAGCATTATCGGGTTCGACGTGCCCCATTTCATATCCGAGAACTGCTTCGTATTGACAAAGTAAACCTCGGATTTGAAGGGCGAGTTAAAGCCGAATTTCCAAGCGCCGAGCTTGCTCAGGATCGGCGTATTGCCGCCGTCGATCTCGTATTTCCCGGGCGTAAAAACGTCTGCGACCTGGCCTTCGTGCACAAAGACCGCCGCCTGCGATTCGCGAACGATAAGCTGCGCTCCGTTCTTGATCTCCTGCCCTGCGACCGGAAATCGATAAACCATCGTGTCCCCTGTGCTGTCGAGCCACTCGATGACCTCAATGAACTGGTTCAATGCCTCTTCTTTTACTTTGTCGAAAATACTCATTTATGGCGTCTCCTTACCGACAATATTAACGAAGAATATGCCACAAAGTTCGCCGAAAAGGAAGCAGTTGGCCATTTGAGGAACCGGAGCGAGGGGTGCTATTTGGTCGTCCGCGCCCGCTTTGCGACGAAGTATATTGCAGCGAGAACGAGTCCGCCGCTTGCCGTATCCAGCAAAACGTCGTACAAAGATCCGGTCCGCGAACCGCTAAAGGCCTGATCCAACTCATCGATAACGGCAACTGTCGCGGTTAAGAGAAATGCCGCGAGGAATGGTCGACCGCTCCAGCCGCGAAGTGCGTTCCAGGCTAGTGCCGCGAGGATCGAGTATTCGGTAACGTGGGCAAGTTTACGGATGACGCCGTGGATAGAACGGAGTGTCTCTGGCAAGGCGTCGGGAAGCAGCCATTTGAGCAGCGGGCCAATGAAACGCGAGGTTTCGTCCATCGCCCCAAGTCCCGTACCAAGCCCAAGCACCACTACCGTCCAAATGATGAGCGGCGCGTACAGGGTAAGCCATCCGCGCCGCGAAGAGGAACTGAACATTATTCTAAACTGCTGCTACCGCTGCAGGCCGTATGACGAGAACATCGCCATACCACCGCCAAAGACCATTAAGATCCATCCGGCAATGACCATTAGGAGAGGGACCATTCCCTGCTTTTGAACGAAATAAAAGACAATTCCGCCCAGCGGCTGACAGAAAAAATTCACCAAAGCCCAGATCACTTTCTCTCCGGTCGTCTTACCGGTCTGAATTGCAACGACCACGAGCCAGATCGCACCAATTACGATCAACAACCAACCCAGCATTGCGAGCATTTGTATTTCTCCCTAGTTTTGATTTGCCTTGTAAGGCTGAAAAGCAAGCACAGGATAGGTTAATTCCAAAGGAAATTCAACCATTCCCGCGCTTGGCTTTTTAGTAGAGAGCCGCTGATTATGCTGCTGCGGCGCCGGAGACGACTTCAATTATCTCCTTCGTGATCGCGGCCTGACGAATGCGGTTCATATTGAGCGTCAGGGTGTCGATCAGCTCACCGGCATTCTTCGACGCTGAATCCATCGCCGTCATACGCGAGCCTTGCTCGGACGCGACAGATTCCAACATCCCGCGATAGATCTGCGTTATCACGTATTTCGGCAGCAAGTGGCCGAAGATCTCTGGGGCCGGCTGTTCGTAGATATATTCGGCGGCGTCTGCGGACGGAGTAGCATCTTCTGTCTCTGCGCTGTCCGCGCGCGGTATCGGGAGAAGCTGCTGAATGACCGGCTTTTGCGAAAGCACGGTCTTGAACTCCGTAAATACAACAAAGACCTTGTCTATCGACGTATCTTCGGTGAACTGTTGGATAAGTTTTTCGGCGATCGCGACAGCATCGGGGTAATTCACCTGGCCGCTGCCGGTAAGGCCGACGTATTCGTCCGTTAGCTCGATCTCGCGACGCTTGAAGAAATCTCGACCCTTTCGCCCGACCGCGACCATCTCTGCCTGCTTCGCTGAGTTCTCTTTTAGAAACGCCTGCGTCGCCTTGATGACGTTCGCGTTGAACGCTCCCGCTAGGCCTTTGTCCGCAGAGATCAGGACGATGAGATATTTGTCGTCGCCGCGGGCGTCAAGCAGCGGATGCGAAAAATCATCCGCGACCTTTGCGCTCAATCCGCCAAGGACTTCCGTCATCTTGCCCGCAAAAGGCCGTGATGCGGTAACACGATCCTGCGCGCGCTTGAGTTTCGCGGCAGCGACCATCTTCATCGCCTTCGTGATCTGCTGTGTATTCTTGACCGACTTGATGCGTCGGCGCATGTCCAAAAGACTTGCCATATTCCCTAATTCTTCCGATACGGGACAACGATGTCATCCAGCAACGGGAAATGCTTTCGATTCGCTAGAGACTAGCGACGTCCGCTGAAACGTCTTTCACGTTCGCCCGCGAGACCGTTTCAACAAGATCGCCTAGTTCAGAACCATCCCGCACGCCTGCAAAGGCAACATCTTATGCCGCCGCCGAACGTGCCGATTCCCAGCGTTTTGCCTTGAAATCCTCGACGGATTCTGCAAGCGATGCTTCGGTCTCATCGTCAAGCTTTTTCTTATCGCGTATCGATGAAAGCACCGACGGATGCGATGTCTTCACGAACGAGACAAGTTCCTCTTCGAAGCGTTTCAAGTCTTCGACCGCGACGTCATCCGCGTGTCCCTTCGTAACCGTCCAAATGATGAACACCTGCTCCTCGACCGGCATCGGCTGATACTGTCCCTGTTTCAGGATCTCTGTCAGGCGGCGACCGCGTTCAAGCTGTGCCTGCGTCGCTTTGTCGAGATCGGAACCGAACTGTGCGAAGGCCGCAAGCTCGCGGAACTGTGCGAGATCGATACGGAGCGTACCCGCAACCGACTTCATCGCCTTGATCTGAGCCGAACCGCCGACGCGGGAAACCGAATTTCCGACGTTGATCGCAGGACGAACGCCCGAGTTGAACAGGTCAGATTCCAAGAAGATCTGTCCGTCCGTGATCGAGATCACGTTGGTCGGAATGTATGCCGAAATATCGCCGGCCTGCGTTTCGATGATCGGCAAGCTCGTCAAGCTTCCGCCGCCGCGGGCGTCTGACATCTTTGCGGCACGTTCGAGAAGGCGTGAGTGTAAATAGAACACGTCTCCCGGATACGCTTCGCGGCCCGGAGGACGGCGTAGAAGCAGCGAGATCTCGCGGTACGCTGCGGCTTGCTTCGAAAGATCGTCGTAGATCGTCAAAGCGTGGCGCCCGTTATCGCGGAAATATTCGCCCATCGCGCATCCCGAATACGGAGCGAGGAACTGCATTGCCGCCGGATCCGAAGCAGATGCGTTCACGATGATCGTATAATCCATCGCGCCGTGCTCTTCGAGCTTTTGGCGAACCTGCGCCACGGTCGAAGCCTTCTGGCCGATCGCAACATAGACGCAGATGACGTCCTTACCCTTTTGGTTGATGATCGTGTCGATCGCAACGGCTGTTTTACCAGTCTGACGGTCGCCGATAATAAGTTCACGCTGTCCGCGACCGATCGGCACCATTGCGTCGATCGCCTTTAGTCCGGTCTGGAGCGGTTCTTTCACGGGCTGACGATCAATGATTCCGGGAGCGATACGCTCGACCGGAAAATACGTGTCCGTAACGATCTCGCCTTTGCCGTCGATCGGATTGCCGAGAGCGTCAACGACGCGGCCGATCATTGCGTCCCCGACGGGAACGCTCATAATTCGGCGTGTTCGTTTTACTTCGTCGCCCTCTTTGATCTTCTGGAAATCGCCGAAAAGAACGCAGCCGACCTTATCTTCTTCAAGGTTGAGTGCGAGGCCGCGAACGCCGTGCGGAAACTCGAGCAATTCACCGGCCATGACCTTTTCAAGACCGTAGATCTCGGCGATACCGTCGCCGACCTTGATGACCGTACCGACTTCGGCAACTGTCATTGACGCGTCAAAATTCTCGATCTGTGCACGAATGATCTCGTTTATCTCGTTAGCTTTAATGCTTTCCATTGTTTTCTGATATTTCCGGCTGTTCCGGAGCCTAAAATCTCTCTTTTCTGAATAACTTGTCTTTGCGATCTTACGCTGCTGCCAGTTCCTCGCGAAGGTTCTCGAGCTTGGTTCGAACCGACGAGTCATAGACCGTCGAACCGATGCGCGTTATCACGCCGCCGATGATATCGGGATCGACGCCGTATTCGATCTCGACGTTTCGTCCGGTGAGCTTTTCGAGATTCGTTTGAAATGCTCCCTTTTCGGCTTCCGGCAGATCGCGTGCGGACACGACAGACGCGACCACGAGGCCGCTTCTCTCGGCCAATTCCTCTTCAAAACGCTCCCGGATCTGCTCCAAGTCGCCGATGCGGTCATTCTTGACCAGAACACGCAGAAAATTCGACGTGGTCTTTGACGGCGTCGCCCTCGCGATCAACGTTTCGAGCACTCTCTCTTTTGCCGTGTGCTGGATCGCCGGGCTTGCGAACGCTGACTGCAGGTCAGAACTCGTTTTGATCATCTCGTTCCAGGCGGCGAGTTCGTTCTTTACGGGTTCGGCGTCGCCGGTCTTTGTTACTACGTCGGCCAACGCGATGGCGTATCGCCGTGCGATCGTTTCGCTGCTCATTAGTTCATACCTCCGATCTCAGCGATGCCGTTCTTGATCAAGCGCGTGTCGATAGCGCCGTCGATCTGCGACCGGAGACGCTCTTCGGCGATCCGAACGCTCTCCTCGGCGGAAAATCTCCGCAGCGAGCTTCGCGATTGATTCGCGAGACGCGTCAACTCAGCCTGAGCCTGAGCCTTAAGCCGCGCCGTGTCGGCGGCGGTCAGCTCCGAAAGTTCCTTTTCATCTGCTGCCGCTTCGTCCGTCGCGCGTGCGATGATCGTTGCTTTTTCAGTATCTTTTTGGGCGATCTTGCCTTCGATGTCGGTGAGGCGGTCGAGAGCGGCTTTCTTTTCGTTCGCTGCGCGGATAAGGTCGGCTCGTATCTCTTCGCGTTTCTGCTTGAAACTCTCGCTCAGATGCTTCCGCAGAATGAATGCCATCGCGGCGATAAAGACCGCAAGGTTCACGAACTTCCAAGCCTCGAATCCGGGAATGTTCATCCACTCGCTATAGAACCCGCCTCCCGCTCCATTTGGGGCGGCCGATAGCAGAATGCTGTTGATTACGGCGATGATCATATATCTTCTAACCCTTCAAAATAGTTGCCGTAATGTGATCGGCCATTAACTCAGCCCCGGCTTCGATCTCTGTCCGAGCCGTTGCAGCCTGGCGTTCTATATCGGCGCGTCCCGCATCGAGCGTCGCGGCGGTTTCTTCTTTCACTTTACCGAGCTTCTCGTTCCGCTCGGCGACCGCGGCGTTGTGACGCTGTTCGATTATCTGATATCCCTCATTGCGTGCGTCGCGGATATCGCTCGTATATGAAGCCTCTTTTGCGGCAACATCTTCGAGGATCGCGCCGGCTTCGCCGCCGTGGTGGCTCTTATTCTTTTCACGAGCCTCAAGCACAGCGTTTATCGGCTTAAAAAGGGTTTTATTGAGTATCCAGATCATAACGAGGATGATCGCGATATGCACGAACATCGTCCCGTCGGGGAAAAGTTGGATTGCGGCAATTAGGTGCATAAGAACTTACCCTTGAAACGGCCCGTTTACAGTCTAAAAAGGCCGCATACTCAAAAGGATTAAGACTAGCACGCGCCCATTTTAAGGGTCAAGGAAGCAGGGCCTGCGCACGGGCATTTCTTATCGCCGTTACGGCCCCGGATCTCCTTGCCTGAGACGGAAAAAGCCCTCGCAACCGGCTGCAGCGCCGATCGAGAGGGCCTTTTACTTGTTCTACAAGCTCGTTCGACTAGCGTGCGAGCCAGCCTTCGCGTACCTTTTGCTGTTTAGCGGTCGGCGTCGGAAGGCTGACAAGCTCATAACGTTCGACGTCGCGTGTGCCAACGACCATCTTTATCGTTTGCTCCGCATCGCCGCGTTTTACCGTGAATGTGGCTTCCTTTCCCGCAAGTTCCTGCATCGAACCGAATGACAGAGCTTTTCCGTCGATCTTTTCGACGATATCGCCCTTCTGGAAGCCGGCCTTTTCCGCCGCGCTTCCTTCGAGCCGACTGATCAAGATGCCGCCATTGCGGAATCTGCCGCTAAAGCCAAGGTCCGCGACCTTTTGCATCGTTTTGTTCAAACGATAGCCTGCGAAACCGAAGATCTCGTCGTAATTCGGCACATCTGTGCCCCAAACATACTTTTCATAGAAAGGGTGATAGTCCTTCTTTGTGAGTCTATTGACGATCGAGATCATATCTTCGGTCGTAAACCCGCGGCCCTTCTTGTAAAACTCGCTGTAGAGCGTCCGCATTACGTCGTCCAGGCTGTAACGGCCGTCAGAATCGTTCCTGATCGAAAGATCAAGGAGCGCTCCGAGGTTCTGCCCCTGCGTGTAATACGAAATGCCGAACGCGACCGGCGTATCGTAGCCTGCCCATGTCGAGACCGAAGCATTTGCGGGCGACACGTAATTCCGCACCTCATTGCCCTCGACGCCTGCCGCAGCCGACGCCGCCGAATTCAGAAAACTCTCCACCGTCGAAAGCCCGCCGCGATACCGCGACACGACGCCGTAATAGTTCGTAAAGCCCTCGGAAACCCACAGCAGCGGTGTTTCATTCTCACGCGAATAGTCGTAAGGCCACATCTCCGCCGGGCGAATTCGCTTTACGTTCCATAGGTGAAAATACTCGTGAGCCGCCGTCCCAATGATCGTTTCGGGTGTTGCGACGTCGCCCGCCGGAGCAAATGCGACGAAAGAATTCAGGTGTTCAAGGGCGCCGCCCGCATTGGATTCCGGCGGAGTGAAGAAGTAGAACGAAATGTATTTTTCATACGGCAGCCCGCCGAACATCTTGCTGTCGGCCTGGGCAACTTTCGTCATCATCTCCGTGAATTTGACGGCTTTCTCATGGCTGAACGTCCCCGCCGGGTTTGCCACGAAATAATGCGGCTTGCCTTCGACCTCATATTTCACAAGGTCGAATTTACCCATTTCCGCCGGAGCGTCAACGAGGACGTCATAATTATCCGCGACATACGTCATCGGATCGGCCGTCTCGCGCAATGCAGAAATGAGATTCCATCCCGTTGGGACCTTGAAGTGAACATTCGCCGGCGTGTTGCGATGGCCTTGGGCTTCGAGAAAAAGCTCGATGCCCGTAAAGAATGCGTAATCGTCCGCGATCTTTGCCTGATTCAACGCGAGCACTGTCGCTCGATAGTCATAATCAACGCGTATCTGCTTGATCCCTTTTGTGTTTACCGCCCAGGTCTGCTTCTTGACCATCCGCATCGGCAGCACGCGTCCGTTCGCATCCGTGATCCTAAAACGCAGGACATTCTTGAAATAATTCTCCACCGTGTACCAACCCGGCGCCCATGTCGGAAGACTAAGGCGAAGCTCCGGCTGGTTTATATTCGCAATGTCCGTCGTGATATGGAACTCACGAGTTGCGGGATCCGAAAGCGAAACGGTGTAGTCGAGCTTTAGCCCTTTCTGTCCATAGACAGCGGACGCAAGCAGAATGAATAGTAAGGGGGCGATAAGACGCACCCTGCTTTTAAACATAATTTCACCTCATTATTTTCTGTCTTTTACTCAAATCCTGGCAGATATGTTTCAATTATTGCATAACCTTGGTTTTTCGCCCGTTGAACGCCGGCGAAGAACCGGTTCGAGAAAATTCGGGATATTGATAATGAAAACGATCTTTACCACTTGCCTCTGCGTCCTGTTGCTTGCCCTTGGCGGCTGCACGATCGGCAAAACGACCAATACGAACGTAACGACCACCGGAAGTTCGAATAACGAGCCTGCCGCAACGCCAATGTCCGGCGTCGGCAAAGTGAATATTCCGGCACCGGAGACGGTCGTTCAGGCTCTCTATAAGGCTCACGACACTCAGAAAAGCCCCTTCTTTCAATCGAAGGATCGAGCTCTTGTGGACAAATTCTTCAGCAAACCGCTCGCCGACCAGATCTGGAAAGACGCGACCACGCATACGAGCGATATCGGAGTGATCGATGCCGATCCGCTCTACAACGCGCAGGATGTCGAGATCAAGGACTTCAAGATCGGAACGGGGCAGATCGATGAGAAAAACGAGAAAAAGGCGACCGTCAACGTAACATTCACGAATTTTGGCAAGCCGAATACGATCAAATTTGCAATGAGCGCCGGGTCCGAATCGTGGAAGATCGACGACATCTCCTATTCGCCTGGTGACAGCTTGCTCAAATGGTTCAAGGAAGCCGACAAGCCCGAAGATACGCCCGCTGCCTCCGTCTCGGGCGAATTCGAGGGCAAATACCGCGTCGGTGAGACAACGTGCACGGTAAAGCCCGTTAAGATGGCGTTCGAGGTGCGTTGGGCAAAGGGCAAGGGCGTCGAAATGTTCTTCGCAAAGGACAGCGCGACCTTCGAGTCTTCCCCACCGAAAGGCGGTCCGAATCAATTCATCTTCGACGACGAGAATTACGATACAGGCACGTTCGTTCGTACCGACGGCACGACATTCTCTGTCTCGCGGATCAAATAGAACCGGCGGTCGGCTTATTCCCACTCGATCGTGCTCGGCGGCTTCGACGAAATGTCATAAACGACGCGATTGACGCCGTGAACTTCGCTTGTGATCCGTGACGAGACGCGTGCGAGAAATTCGTGCGGTAGGCGTGCCCAATCGGCGGTCATTCCGTCGGTGCTGGTAACGGCACGCAAGACTGCGGTCTTCTCATACGTGCGAAAATCGCCCATTACGCCGACCGACTGCACCGGAAGCAGAACCGCAAAAGCCTGCCAAACATCGTCATAAAGCCCCGAGGTTTTTAGCTCTTCGATGAAGATCCGATCAGCCTGCTGCAACACGGCGGCCTTCTCCGGCGTAACTTCGCCGAGTATCCGCACGCCCAATCCAGGCCCCGGAAAAGGATGCCGTCGCAAGATCTCGCCCGGCACTTTAAGATCGCGCCCGATGAGCCGAACCTCGTCCTTGAAGAGTTCCCGCAAAGGCTCGATAAGTTTCAGGTCCATCTTTTCGGGCAAGCCGCCGACGTTGTGATGCGTCTTGATCGTAACTGACGCGCCGCGAACGCTGACCGACTCGATCACGTCCGGATAAAGCGTTCCCTGCACAAGCCACTTCGCCTTTTCGCCCTTATTCGCTTCCCTTTCAAAGACCTTGATGAACCTTGCGCCGATCGCCTTTCGTTTCGCTTCCGGATCGGTTACGCCCGAAAGATCCGCGTAAAATTCATCCGAGGCATCGACGCCCGTAACGTTCAACTTCATCGTGTCGCGATAAAGTTCGAGCGTCTCTTCGAATTCGTTCGCACGCAGTAGGCCGTTGTTCACGAAAATGCAGCGTTGCCGCTCGCCGATCGCTTCGTGTACGAGCATCGCCGCGACCGTTGAATCCACGCCGCCCGAAAGCCCGCAGATCACGCGGCCGCTTTCGCCGACCGTCTCGCGTATCTGCGCGATCTCGTCCGCTATAAAACTCGACGCCGTCCAATCGCCCGTGCATCCGCAGACGTCAAATACGAAATTTCGCAGGATCTCGCTTCCCGCTGGTGTATGCGCGACCTCAGGGTGGAACTGCACCGCGAAGATCCGACGCTCTTCATTCTCGAACGCCGTGATCACGTCGCCCGTCGTCGCTGTCGAAACGAAGCCCTCGGGCAACTGCGTTACGTGGTCGCCGTGGCTCATCCAAACATCGAGTTCGAATGGCAGCCCGTTAAAAAGCCGCGTTCCGCCGCTCAAGACCTTGAGCTTTGCGTGGCCGTATTCGCGTCGCGCAGCCGGTTCGCTCTTGCCGCCGAGGTCGACCGCAATAAGCTGCATACCGTAGCAAATACCGAGGATCGGCACATCCAGCGCGTCGTAGAGATCGCTCGAAACACGCGGCGCGTCCTCTTCCGCAACGCTCGCCGGCCCGCCAGACAAGATCACGCCCTTCGGCTTTCGCGCGGCGATCGTATCGATCGATGTCTGAAACGGCAAAATCTCGCAATATACGCCGTGCTCCCGTACGCGCCGGGCGATCAACTGCGTGTACTGCGAGCCAAAATCGAGTATGAGTATTAGTTCGTGCTGCAAAAAAGTGTCGGCTCCTGAATATGACTAAATGACGATCATACGATCAACATCAGTTACAAGCATATCCAACGTCCGCGCGCATTTGAAGGACAGTTTTCACAAAACGACACAAAATGCACGTTTTGTATCAAAATGCACGTTTTGTATCAAAATGCACAAAATGCACGTTCTGCACAAAACGGCAGCGTGCCTAGCACGCGACAGAACCTGTCGGCGGTCGGCAACCCTTTGCGTCTTTTGCGGTTAAACCAAAGCGAAACCGCAAAGGCCGCCGAGCAAAGCTCGCAAAGGTCGCGGAGAAGTGTCGGCTCGATTCGATGCCGACAGCCATTTCTTCGTGTGTTTCGTGCCTTTCGTGGGCATCCGAGGCTCGCGGTTCAGAAGCTGAGCCATTACTGACGTGCGGGCTACCGACACGGCGACTACTGCCCCAAACTCTCCGAACTCTTCGAACTCCCCAAACTCTACGAACTCCACGAACTCTACGAACTCTCTCGCTACTGGCCGATGCCGAAGATGTAGGGTGCGATGATGAGCGATACGATGGACATCAGCTTGATGAGGATGTTCATCGACGGTCCTGACGTATCCTTAAAAGGGTCGCCGACCGTGTCGCCCGTTACCGAAGCTTTGTGCGGCTCGGAGCCTTTATAGACAGTCTCGCCGTTGATCTCGACACCCTTTTCGAAGGACTTTTTAGCGTTGTCCCAGGCACCGCCTGCGTTCGATTGAAAAATACCCATCAGCACGCCCGATACGGTTACGCCCGCGAGCAGTCCGCCCAGAACTTCCGGGCCGAATGTGAAGCCTACGACCACCGGCGTGACCAGTGCGATCGCACCCGGCAAGATCATTTCTCGGATCGAAGCTTGGGTCGAGATCGCGACGCATTTATCATATTCGGGCTTGGCCTTGTATTCCATAATGCCCGGAATTTCGCGGAACTGCCGGCGAACTTCCTGCACCATATCCATCGCGGCGCGTCCGACGGCCTGTATGCAAAGCGCCGAAAAGATGAACGGGATCATCCCGCCGACGAAAAGGCCTGCAAGCACGTTCGCTTTATAGATGTCGATGCGGTCGATCCCCGCAATACCGACGAACGCAGCAAAAAGAGCGAGCGAAGTCAGAGCCGCACTCGCGATCGCAAAACCCTTTCCGGTCGCCGCCGTCGTATTTCCGACAGCGTCAAGATTGTCCGTGCGTTCGCGAACTTCCGGCGGAAGCTGGCTCATTTCAGCGATGCCGCCCGCATTGTCGGCGATCGGTCCGAAAGCATCGATCGCAAGCTGCATCGCGGTCGTCGCCATCATTCCTGCTGCCGCGATCGCGACGCCGTAAAGGCCTGCGAAGTAATACGAGGCCATGATGCCGCCGGCCAGCGTCAAGATCGGGACAACGGTTGACTTCATTCCAACGGCGAGCCCGCCTATAATGTTCGTCGCGTGGCCTGTTGAAGATTGCTGGATGATGGAGTTCACCGGCCCCTTGCCCATCGCCGTGTAATATTCCGTAACGAAACTCATTATCGCCCCGACGACCGTACCGACGACGATCGCACCGAAGACGCCGTCGCGCGTGAATGTTACCGAGCGCAGTGCAAGCGTGCCCTCGGGCAACATCCAGTTGACAACGAAGTAAGACGCGATGACGGTAAGGATCATCGAGAGCCAATTGCCGAGGTTCAAAGCGTTCTGAACGCTCGCATTCTCATCCTTGATCCTGACGAAGAACGTGCCGACGATCGAGAAAACGATGCCGAGTCCGCATATGATCATCGGCAGCAAAATAGGCGACATTCCGCCCATCGAGTCGCGAACGCTGACCTCCTGGCCAAGCACCATCGTCGCAAGGATCGTCGCAACATATGAACCGAAAAGGTCGGCGCCCATTCCGGCAACGTCACCGACATTGTCGCCAACGTTATCGGCGATCGTTGCAGGATTGCGTACGTCGTCCTCGGGAATTCCTGCCTCGACCTTGCCGACGAGATCGGCACCGACGTCAGCGGCTTTCGTGTAGATACCGCCACCGACGCGTGAAAAAAGCGCGATGGATTCCGCGCCGAGCGAAAAGCCCGTGAGCACCTCGATAGCCGTCCTCACCTGTCCGCCGTCTAGGTGTGCGAACATCGCAAGGAACGCGATGAAGAGGCCGCCGAGCCCGAGAACTGCGAGGCCCGCGACGCCAAGTCCCATGACCGTGCCGCCTGTGAATGAAACTTTGAGTGCCTGCTTTAGGCTCGTTCGAGCGGCCTGCGTCGTGCGGACGTTAGCTTTCGTCGCAACTCGCATACCGATATATCCGGCGGTCGCAGAAAAGACCGCGCCGATGATGAACGCAATGCAGATGACCCAACTTGAATGGATCTGGCGTCCGTTCACTTCGTGGATCGTACCCGAATACGCGAGAAGCGCGGCGGTGAACAGCACGAAGATGCTCAGCACTTTCCATTCTGCGCGAAGAAATGCCATCGCGCCGTCGGCAATATACCCCGCAAGCTCGCGCATTTTGTCGTCGCCCGGGTCTTGCTTCCCGACCCAAGCGGATTTATACGCCATTACGATCAGGCCCAAAATACCGAATGCCGGCACCAAATAAATTACGTTGTCATTCATAATATGCTCTTAAAGATCCCGTTCGCCCCGCGCTGAAACCGGGAAGGCCGAACTTCGCTTCGCCAAGGCGTACAAGCGTTTCGAACGCATCACGCATCGGATCTTCTGCTCTCTTATATCGATATGTAACGCCATCCAACGGCGAGATTCTCAAAACCAATGATTATCGAATAATCGAGCAAAAATCGCAATTTGGCGTGCAAGAAATGTTAAAACACCCGCGAAAAGACTTGAACTTAATTTATAACGACTGTTATAATCACGATTTATGACCGCGAGACTCAAAATAACAACGGTTGGAAATTCAGTCGGCATAGTTCTACCAAAAGAGTTGCTTGAGCGGCTTCGTGTCGCCAAGGGTGATTATCTATTTGCGACCGAAACGCCTCAAGGCATCCAATTGCGATCCTACGATGAGGAATTTGTCGAGCAAATGTTGATCGCCGAACAGGTGATGCGTGAAGACCGCGATGCACTCAAGCGGCTTGCTGAATAGATGAAATGGCTGCGGCTTGATGCCGTGCTTGCGATGCACGATCGACAGATCGCTGAACACGGCGGCGAGTCCGGAGTGCGTGACCTCGGCCTTCTCGAATCCGCTCTGGCACGCCCAAAGAACATCAAGAAATACGAGTCGAATGCGGACGCTGCGCGCCTTGCCGCCTCTGTCGCGTTCGGCATCGCAAAGAATCATCCGTTCATTGACGGAAATAAGCGAATAGCTCTTGTCGCAATGCGAACATTCCTCATCCTCAACGGCTTTGAGTTGCGCGCCGAACCCGCCGAAAAATATATCGCGATCCTCTCTCTCGCGGAAGGCCGCCTTTCCGAAAACAAACTCGCACAATGGCTCTGCCAGCGAATGGTGAACTGACCCGACGTTGACGCTGTTCAATCGCACATCCAGCGTCCGTTGATGCGTTTGGCGAAGGCGCCGTCGGTGCCGGCGCGTCCTTGGGAACATTCGCCGCCGCGTCGGCAGTCTTTGCAATACACGAACGCTCCGTCGGCAACCGGCGGGCGGCCGTCTCCGCCGCGGGCCCACTGTTGGATGTCTCGATAGGTGATATTCGGATCGTATTGAAAAAGTCCGTCGGTGAGTTCGACGTTGTAGCCGAAGCGGTTTGGTTTGCCGTCGATGCGTGTGTCGCCTGAGCCTTCAGGCATACGGCCGGTCTGGAACATCATTCTGCCGCCTTGGAAGTTCGGGCGTCGGACGATCTGGCCGGACGTGTCTTTGCAGGCAAAGATGCGCGAATCGTAGCAAAAGCGATCGCCGGTCGATGTTATCGCAACGCCGGGGTCTGCCTTGATCGTGTCGGCGCCGAACCAGTTGCCGGTCGAGATGAAGTTTGCCGATCCGTGAAGCTCGATCGGGTCGCCGAAGGTGCTGCCGATCATTGTGATATTGACATTTGTGATCATCCCGGCGGGATTCGTATAGAGCGTGCGTTTGCCGCGTTCCGAGCCGGAATTTATGACCGTCAGCGACCCGACGGTATCGACGTTCAGAAATGTTCCGCCGATCGCAGATGCATAATCATATCCGCCGCCGAATGTCTGCTGGATGAGCATCGAACCCGCAGCCTTTATGCGTATGCCGTCGCCCGGGCCATTCGTTGCAATATAAGAAAAGACCGTGTTCGCGATCGTCCAATCCGTGTTGTACGTGTCGATCCAAATGCCCGTCTTGTTGTTCACGAAAAATCCGTGATCGACCTTGATGTAATCAAAATGCCACGACTTGCAGACCTGTTCGTTCGCCTTGCAATTCGCGTCGTTGGCATTGTGAACGTAAATTCCCTTGTCAAAATCCTGGAACGTAATGTTCTCGAATTTGAAGACCTGGCTCGAGTTCGGAGATTCGCGGCCCGTCCGGGCGTCTTTTTCCCATTTGCCGAGAGCTTCGATGCCGTATGTGCCGGTCGAGTCGCGTTTCGCCTCGGCCATCAGCGACGAATTGCCCATCAACTCGAGATCTTTGACCGTGATCTGATTCGTGCAGCCGCCGATGCGGAAGATCGACTGATCCGGATAACGCAGGCGAATGCGCGTCGGGCTGAAGCGCCACGGAAGGTTCGAGTTCGCGACCGAAGCGTTCGATCCCGCACCGACGATATTCAATCCTGAAGTGAGCGTTATCGCCTGGTAATTCGGGTCGCGGCGAACTCCGTCGAGCGTTCCGACAATGTAATCGCCGTCCGGCACACGCAGCGTTCCGCCTTGCCGCGAAGAGATATATTGGATCGCGTTGCGGAATGTCGCGGTGTAGTCTTTCGGTTCGTCAAACTCGTATTTGCCGAGTTGCGTCCTTCGAACAGGACGAAAATCCTTTAGATTATAGAAGCCCGTATTCTCATTCGTCGGATACCAAAGATAGCTCGCGCCGTTCGTCAGCTTCACTTCGTACATCGGCTCCGGCCCTTGGAAGCACCATCGGCCGATGCCGTTCGCGTATGTCTTGCCGTCGCGCACATCGCTGCCGTCACACGGCGAAATATTCGGAGCCTTTTGCCGCAGGTCGGTGCCGGCGATATACACTTCGATCGCGTTCTTCGCACCCGTGCTCGGAAGATATGTGATCGGACAAGTGCCGCGTATATCGGCCTCGAGCGTAAAGGAATATCCTTCGAACTTGTTCTGTGCTGCGATTATTCCGACGCTTAAGACGAAAAGTAGTGTGTAGAGTGACGCGAACCTTAACAATATTGACATCAAGTGAAAATACTCCTTTTTTTCATAACAGCACGAGAAAAAGGCTCGTCTGCTTTTGCCTTTTTGCTATACTCAACAAAATACCACATGAAGCGAAGTAGAACTGTCGGCATCAAGACAATACACGCGGCCTGATAATGGACAGTTGTGCCCACGCAAAATTTGTTTACTAACTTTAGAAAGAAACTATGACCGAACCGATCCTTGTCGCGAAAACAAAAGACAGCGAATATTTCCTGCTTCCCCAAATGGCGAACCGCCACGGCGTTATCACAGGAGCCACCGGTACGGGTAAAACCGTAACCTTACAGCGGCTTGCCGAAGGCTTCAGCAAACGCGGCGTGCCTGTTTTTATGGCCGATATCAAGGGCGACCTTACCGGCGTTACGCAGGCCGGCGGCGGCAATGCGAAGGTTGACGAGCGGAACACGCTTCTCGGCGTCACGCCGGAATTTCAAGGTTTTACGGCAACGCTGTGGGATGTTTTCGGAAAGCAAGGAACGCCGTTGCGCGCGACCGTCTCGGAAATGGGGCCGCTGCTGCTTGCGCGTCTGCTCGATCTGAACGACACGCAGGAAGGCGTCCTTGCTATCGCATTCAAGTATGCCGACGACAACGGAATGCTCTTGCTCGATCTCAAAGACCTTCAGTCGCTGATGCGTTGGGTCGGCGAGAATGCCGCAGAACTTACGACGCAATACGGCAACGTGTCGGCGGCGTCGGTCGGTGCGATCCAACGCGGGCTTCTGCAGCTTGATGAGCAAGGCGGCTCGATCTTCTTTGGCGAACCGGCGGTCAAACTCGATGATTTTATTCAGACGGTCTCGGGTAAAGGCGTGCTGAATCTGCTCGCGGCCGATCAGCTTATCAACGCGCCGAAGCTCTATTCGACATTTCTCCTGTGGCTTCTGAGCGAGCTTTTCGAATCGCTTCCGGAAGCGGGCGATCTTGATAAGCCGAAGCTCGTTTTCTTCTTCGACGAAGCTCACCTTTTGTTCTCCGACGCACCGAACGCTCTCATCGAAAAGGTCGAGCAGGTCGTCCGGCTCATTCGCTCAAAAGGCGTCGGCGTATATTTCGTAACGCAAAATCCCGCGGACATTCCTGAGAAGGTCTTGGCGCAGCTCGGCAATCGCGTCCAGCATGCGCTTCGCGCCTACACGCCGCAGGAACAGAAAGGCGTGAAGGCCGCGGCAACCTCATTCCGCCTGAACCCGAAGATCGATACCGAGAAGGTCATCACGGAACTTGGCGTCGGCGAGGTCCTGATCTCGACGCTTGATGAGAAAGGCATTCCGACCGTGGTCGATCGCGCGTTCGTCGTGCCGCCCGAAGGGCACATCGGCCCGATCACGCCTGAACAACGTCAGCAGTTAATGGCAAATTCCCTCGTTGCCGGAGTCTATGACACCGCCGTCGATCGCGAATCCGCGTTCGAGTTGCTCGCCGCAAAAGCCGAGGAAAAAGCACAGGCACAAGCCGCTGCACAAGCCGAGATCGATGCTGGAAAGGCAGCGAAAGAACAAGAAAAGGCCGCTCGCTCTGCCGCTCGAGCTCCCGATTCGATGTGGGAATCGATCGGCAAGTCAGCCGCACGCTCTGCAAGCTCATCCATCGGGCGACAGATCGGGAACTCCATCATTCGCGGGGTGCTCGGCGGCATCCTCGGCGGCGGCTCAAAAAAGAAAGGCAGCTGGTTTTGATCGTTTAGGCAAAGGACTCGTTATGGAAGGTCGTTTACGAAAAGTTACCTGTCAACAGTTTCTGCTGATCCTGTTTGCCATTGCTTTTCTTACTCTGGCGAGTATTCCTATTTCGGTGCGAGGCTATACACTGCCGTATTTCAACACGAAAACGATAACTGACGGAGGCGATTTCGCCTTCCCGATCTTTTCTCATGAAAACAATGGGAGAACTTCGACACGGATCAACCGGTTCCTCCAATTGTCAGAGCTTTACTATGTCGGCAAACATCGGATTTCGGCAGATATTTTTCACCAGGCCAAAGCAAATGACGGAAGCATTTACGGCGTGAAGTTCGCAATGTCGCCGAGCATTTACTCTAACAACAGTCGGGTTCTTTCGCTGGGTTTTAGCGAGAGCAGTTCGGGGGCGACGACCCACTATTGGGTGCAGTACTATACGTTCAACTCTGGAAACGGAGACCGCATTGATCTGAAAGATCTTTTTTACACCCGACGGCTACCGAACATTTAATGAGATAGTGCTTGCTCGGCGGTCTGCGAAGTATCGCAAAGAAGTGCAAAAGAAGGTAGAGCCTGATGAACGAGATTCATTTCTAGAGGCCGTCGGTTTCTTCGAACATGATGACCTTTCCGATTTCTACATTCAACGACAGGCGATCGTCATCGACGGACAAAACTTGCTCGGAAAATCAATAATAGGCTACGACTTGGATATGACCGTTAACCTCCCGCTGGCTGTTTTCAAGCGGTATTTGAACGGTTATGGCCGCGTTCTTTTTGGAATCGACCACGCCGACATCTCTAGGTTCAGATCGACGCAGCTGCCGCAACTATTCGAGGGTACTGTCAATGGTACTTATCCGATCGTGATGACATTGGGTGTTGGTTACAAAGATGAGTTCGGGATATCCTATCGCGGCTATTATGCCTATCTGAAGTATGGAGACGCTCTCATGCTCAGCGGCGACGACAAGAATGGGCAAATTGACTTGACCGAACACATTCTTTCGCCGACCGTTATCAACAATGAATTAGGGCCTCACAGGCGTGTCCAAGACAATGGATATGTCTCCGGTAAACTGTCCGGACTCACCTTTAGCGGAACTTGGACCGACCTAGCGCATTCGAAACAACTAACTTTTTACGCGTCGGCTGACTAGTCTATTACTCGCTGAAACTTCTACCTTACTTGCCTGCCGCTCATTCTCATCAACGCTTCTCAAGAACACTTCATCGTCATCTATAATGAACTCGACCTCAGTGCCCGGATGCATTTCCAACTGCTCACGGACATTTCCGGGTATGGTAAGTCTGAAGCCGGATGAAACCTTCATCATCAAAAGTTAATTAAGCGATAGTGCGGGGACGTTAACATTCTCGTAGTTTTCGATCAACGCAGAAATAACATCCATAAGAGAAGCTAGCGGATGAGTTTCATCTTCGCCGACCTGATCGACTAGGTCGTCAAGCATAGACACCAAACGCTCGTAGTCCTTCTCGTTGTGCGGAACGAAAATGGTGTCCGAAACATTCTTCCAAGACTGAATATCGACTGTTTGCATCATTACTCCTTCCATGCGCTGGTGTCGTATTCTTTGTGCGTCAATACAGCGCGGATATAGACCTTCTTTCTATTATAGTGTATCGCCGCTATTAGTCTCACTCTATTTCCGCCAATGTTGAATACGGTTAACTTGCCAACCTTATCAGCCGAAGGGAAAAGGGTCCGAATTTCTTCGATCGATGAAAAATCGTTTTGCCTCATTTGGCGATACCAGCTTGCCAAAGCATTGTGCGTTTCAGGAAATCGACCGGCAAATTCATTCAGGCGTCTTCTAGTAATGACGTGCATATCAGTACAGCAAATAGTTCTTGCGTGCTTCGCGAAATTCGTTGAGAGCGGGCTTCCAGGAGTTTTCGATCTCCGGTAGGGCGACGCCGTTCTCTATCGCTCTTCGTATCTTATCGGTGCCGCAGATGACGTCGAAAGGATTCTTATCGAACTCATATTCGTACGCGTTCTGCCGCCACTGAAATTTCTTAGGGTACATTTCGTAAGCAGATTTGACCATTGCGATGCCGAGGGAAACGGGCATGAACGCATCGCGGTCGGTGATGTGTATCTGGACGCCGCCGCAGGTTTGCCCGGCAAACTCGCAGAACGTCGGACGGAAATAGCTTTCGCGGAATGCCACGCCTGGGAGCTCGAATTCACGCAACCGTGCCGCCCACTCGTATGGCTTTATGAACGGAGCGCCGTTCAGGAAGAACGGCAATGTCGTGCCGCGGCCTTCGCTAAGTTCGGTGCCTTCGAGATGGACGGTCGCCGGGAAGGCCACGCATGTATCAACGTCCGGAATATTCGGCGACGGCATTATCCAAGGCAATCCCGTTTCGTCGCCCCACATTTGACGGCTCCAATTTTCGAGCTTTACGACCTCGAGTTCGCACCCGATGCCGAAATGCTCGTTGAACATAACGGCAAGTTCACCGATCGTCATTCCGTGCCGCGTCGGCAACGGAAATTGTCCGACGAATGAGAAAAAATCCGGTTCGGTTACATTGCCCTCGACCGAGACGCCGTTTATCGGGTTCGGACGATCGCAGACAATCACGCGTTTACCGTATTTCTTTGCGGCACGCATACAATTCGCCATTGTGTAGATGAAAGTGTAGATGCGGCAGCCGACATCCTGAAGGTCGATAACGATGTCGTCAACATCGACGAGCATTTCCTCTTTCGGTTCGCGAACGTCGCTGTAGAGCGAATAGACCATCAGGCCCGTGTGCAGGTCGCGGACGTGCGGCGTTTCGATCATATTGTATTGAACGTCGCCGCGTATGCCGTGCTGAGGGCCGAAGAGTGCGGTCAGTTCGATGTCCGGATGGTCGTAAAAAACATCCGCCGTGTGGCGAAAAGTGTCGGGTAGGACGGACGCTTGATTACAGACGAGAGCGACACGACGCGCCTCGATCATTTCAAGGAGACGTCCCGTGAGAGTTTCGATACCAAGTATTGTGCGCTGCATAAAATAGGTAAAACAAAATAGGTCTGATTTTGATAAACAAAAAGTGCCCGAAACGCGAGATAAGCGCTTCGGGCATCATCTAGAAAAAATATCGGTCTTGTGTTTCGCTCGATCAAAAAGTGATCCTCGAACTTGTCGGTTTAGGTAAGGTCGCTGGTCTCTGCGTCCGGGCCGTTTTTCTTTACGGATTCGATGCCGTTGTCGCGGCTCGCTTCGCTCTTATACATCTCGCTGCTGCCGATGATCTGGCCGTTACCTGCTTTGAGATTGAAGAAAAAATCTCCTTTTGTCGAGGTCTTTCGCTCGTAGCGCGCATCGTCGCCGGAGTTCTTTTTAACGGAAGCGATGCCGTTCTCAGCGGCGGCCTTCGTCTCATACATTTCGCTTCCCAAGATCTTCTCGCCATTGCCGGCCTTTAGACGGAAGAAGTATTTATCGTTAGTTGATTTTGCAAGTTCAAATTTGCCTGCCATAAGTTCTCCTTATTCTTATAAGTTCTTCAAACACAATACATTGTGGGGAAGAGCAAGTGCGTTTTTAGGGCTCAACAATGTGTCAATTATTCTATATCAAATTTCAAAAAAGTGAAGTCAAAAAATGCGCGGATCGAACAGCCTGCCCATCGAGCAGAGGCGAATATAAAGATCCGTTGCAGCTAGGATAAGCAGCGTGATCGCGGTAACGCGGCTTCTGTTGCGGGAAAGGCGCCTGAATCGGCCGGACGGGCCGGAAAAAAGAGCGGTCAGGCAAACGAGAACAGAAAAGCCGCTCGCAGCAAGAAGGACGGTCCCGCCGCGTATTCCGAAAATGTCCACGCCGGTGTTCGAAAGGAACCAGGCCGAGTTCAAGAGCGTGCGTATCAAGAACGCAAAATACACAACTCCGATAAAAGCAAAAAGACGTTCGGCGAGCAGCAGAAAGATGCAGTCACATTCCTTTATCGCACGCCTTGCGGCGGCCAGCGCGATCAGCCAAAGAAAGATCAGTGCGGGTGAACCGGGCATCCACGCCGGCATCCACACTCCGCGTCCTCCGAAAAGGCCTTGCGGCGAATCTCCCACGAGTTCCGGCGAAAAGAGAGGCGAGAGATAGTTCGCTCCGCCGCCGAGGAAATAATAATGATCGGCCTGCGCCATTGCCCAGATCGAATAGATAAAAAAAGTCGCGATCGCAAGCAGCGTTGCGAACGACGCCGCTCGGCGGTTCTGGTTGGCGAGGATACTGTCGCTTTGGGAGCTGTTTTGCTGATCCATAAGGTTAATCGTAGCCGACTTTAAGGAAAAAGTCGTTCGCCGTCGCGGTTTCGAATTCCGCGTTTGGCGCGTGTATAATTCGCATCGTTACGAAGAAGCGCATCTACAACAAACTTGCCTGGCTGAACGAACTTCCTCGCGAAGAAGCCGTCTTTGTCTTTACGGAATGCAGCGGTTCGCCGGCTTGGGCCGAAGCGATGGCGGACGCGCGGCCTTTCCCGATGCTCGAACAGCTTTTCGCGCACGCCGAAGACATCGCAAACGACTCCGACTTCTCGCATATGATCGACCCTTCGCATATCGAGAAAAAACTCGAAGCCGTCCTCGAAAGATGACCCGCCGCATTTGACTCCAAGCACGCGGCGGGAATGCGGGTTGCAGAAAAGGGTAACGGTGTCTGGCGGCATTTGGTCTATGATATCAAGGGGAATCTTGTTGCAGATTACGGGGGTGCGCAAAGCTCAGATGAGGGGGGCGTTAAGTACGTCCTGACGGACTGGCAGGGATCGACGCGGGCTGTTGTCGGAAATACAGGCTATGTTCAAGCTCGAATGGACTACACCGCTTACGGAGAAGAAATACAGGCTGGCGTCGGACCGCGCACGGCTGAATAAGGTTGGACAAAGGAGATGAATAATTTGAGCTTGTGGCTGCAGGTATTGATCCCGTGTCTTTATGTCGGGCTTGCAGTGATCTCATATTTATTGGATCGAGAGATCGTGTTGACCCTTCTTGGGATTCCGTGGAGCATTCCGTTAATGATGTTTAGCGGCCTCATTGTTCACGCAACGGTGGATGGGAATGTGATAATATCCGCCGGCAGCATGGTCGGTATCGTGTTGAACTTGTGCCTATACGCCTTCGTCTTAAGACGAAAGGGTTTGATGCAGTGACGCGTCTGTTGAATCGCTCATGCATTTCGATCTGAAAGGAAACGGGCGACACGGGCCTATTTCAGAGCCATAATCCGAACAACACACTCGAATAGTAACTATGGATCGACGGGAAATTTTGAAGGCGGCGGGGGCGATGGCGTTCGCGGCAGGTACAATGAGAGCCGGGCAGGGGCGTGATGTTCAAGATCGATCACGCAGGTCCAAACCGCGGATGATCAAACCAAAAGCGTTAAAGCAAGGCGACCAAGTTGCCGTAATTGCGCCCGCAAGCGGCGTTGCACCGGAGTCGTTCGACCGTGCATTGGCGAATCTCGAAGGCCTTGGGTTCAAGCCGAAAGCCGGTGAACACGCACGCGGGCGAAAAGGCTTCCTCTCGGGAACGGACGCCGAACGGCTTGCGGATATTCACGCCGCATTTGCGGACAAAGAGGTGAAGGCGGTCTGGTGCGTTCGCGGAGGAGGCGGCTGCCCGAGGTTGCTGCCGATGCTCGATCTTGATCTCATCAAGAAGAATCCGAAAGTGTTCATCGGCTTTTCGGATATTACGGCGCTTCATGTCGCGATCAGCCAGCGGACGGGTCTCGTCACGTTTCACGGACCGGTCGGAACGTCTCAATACACGGACTATACACGCGGCCTCGTGATGGAAATATTAACGGGCACGGCGACGCCGCCGATCGTCGTCAAACCTTCGGCTGAGAATCTTAAGAAAGAGGCTACGTTGTTTCATCCCGCGACCATTAAAGCCGGCCGTGCAAAGGGCGAACTTACGGGAGGCAATCTCGCGCTTCTCGCCTCGCTTTGCGGAACGCCGTATTCCTTGAGAGATATCGCGGGCAAGATACTTTTTATCGAAGACATCAACGAACCGCCGTATCGCGTCGATCGTATGTTGACACAGTTGCGGCAGAGTCTCGACCTGAGGTCGCTTGCCGGTGTCGCACTCGGGGTTTTTGATGATGGGGCAAATTCGACGAAGGAAGCTGAACCGCTGCTCGATGTCTTTCGAGATCGTTTGGGAGATCTCGGCGTGCCGGTCGTTTACGGACTTTCCTTCGGCCACATCGCGGACAATATGACGCTGCCTTACGGCGTAAAGGCCGAGCTTGATGCGGATGCTGGGACCATCACTTTCCTTGAGTCAGCGGTGAGCTAGACGCTCTAATTTCCGTCGTGCACGGTTGAATTCGCCGATGCTCCACGCCTGCGCCGCCGCACCTTTCGCAATGTGCGGAGCGTCGCCGTCAAATATCTCGGATAACGAACCGAGCATCGTGTCGCGAAGATGTTCTTCAAGCCCGGCGAGCATTTGCTTCGCTTTTTGAACGGCGTTCTCGTCGCCTGAATACACACGCAGGTAGGCGTCGATAAAATGTCCGATCAGCCACGCCCAAACCGTTCCCTGATGATACGCTGAATCGCGTTCGAATGGGCCGCCAACATATTTGCCTATGTATTTCGCGTCGTCAGGCGCGAGCGTTCGAAGGCCTTTTGGCGTCAGCAAGACTTGCTCGACCTTATCGACGACGGCGCGTGCAGGCTCGCCTTCGAGGATCGGGTAAAAAAGGCTCACGGCGAAGATCTGATTCGGCCGAACGGACGCGTCACGTCTATCGCCGTCGATCACATCGTAAAGACAGCCGGCGTCCGCATTCCAGAATTTCTCTTCGAAGCTCGCTTTCGCGCGCAGCGCAAGGTCGGAGAATCTTGTTCTCAATTCGGCGTTCTCGAATCTTGCGGCGAAAGCCTCCATCACGCAAAGTGCGTTGTACCAAAGAGCCTGTATTTCCACCGCCTTGCCCATTCGCGGCGTGATGACCTTATCGCCGATCTTCGCGTCCATCCAGGTTAGGTTTTCGCCCGGAACGCCTGCCGCGAGAAGGCCGTCGTCATCTAGTCGGATCCCGAATCGCGTGCCTTCGAGATGCCATCTGATGACATTCACGAGCTTTAGAAAAAGATCGCCTTTGATGAAGTCGGCGTCGTCCGTCGCTTCCGTATAGGAGCGTATCGCCTCGAAGAACCAGAGAGTGCCGTCAACGGTGTTGTAATCAGGCGTCTCGCTCGCGCTCGTAAATCGATTTGGCAGCATCCCTTGGGAAATATAGCTGAAATATTCGAGTATGATCTCCTTTGCGATCTCCGGCCGTCCGTTCGCGATCGTGAGCCCCGGAAGCGCGATCATCGTGTCGCGTCCCCAATCATCGAACCAATGATAGCCGGCGATGACGGTCTTGCCCGTTCCGCGCGCGACGATAACTTGATCTGCCGCGAGAGCGGTCAGTTCGTCGATCTCGTCCTTCGCGCCTGCCGCGGCAACGACCTGCTTTCGCCGCTCTACTTCGCGTTCTTCGAGTTCTGCCGCGTCCTCGAATTTATGTTCTTCGCAAGACGCAATGACAACGGCAGGCTTCGAAAGGTCGAATCGAAAAGCGCAGGGCGCAAAAACGTCTTCGGTGAAATCGAAGCCGCGCTCCTTCTCGATCGTGTAGGCGAAGTCGCGATACCACACGCCCACTTCGTCGATCTTGACCGCATTGCAGGCGAGATGGAGCGGCGGAAAGCCATCAAAGGAAGCGAATTCGACCGTGCCGATACCGGTTGAATATTCGTGCGGGAAATCCGTAGTTTCGTGCCGCAGATGGTGATGATCGCGTTGGGCAAGCATCGGCGTAAGTTCGAGCGAAACATCCGGAACATTTGCCAGAACTGCCCAGCTCATCACGACCGTATTCTCGCCGTGCGGCATAAAAAGACGGCGTTCGACCTCGACGCCATCGAGCGAGAACGTCCAGATCGGATACGGATCGAGACGAAATTCTTTCAAAAGCTTATAACCTTCAGGCGAGACTATGTCCTCGTAACGCGCGGTCGAAAGCAGATAGTTCTTGCCCGCGATGCTGACCTTTTCATCAAAACCGGAGAGAAGAACGGCCCGCCCCAACGGAGGTTTCGTCGCCGCGACAAGCAGCCCGTGGTAACGACGCGAACGCATTCCCGCGACCGTTCCGGAAGAATAGCCGCCGATGCCGTTCGTCTCGAGCCATTCGAGACGTTCGGACTCGGCAAGGTCGGTACACGAAGAACGAGGAACAGAGAGCATTTGTCTCTATTCTACAAAATCATCACGCCATAGGCGTAATACGCCACCCGCGCATCTTTATTCGCCGACGGCTTTGCTGATAGCAAAAACGTTCGAGTTCGCCGCCGCGCGGATCGCTTCGCGAAGGTCTTCTATAACGTCTTCGACGCTTTCGATGCCGACCGAGATGCGTACAAGATCACGCGGCGGAGCAAGCTCTGCACGAAGGCCGGCGGGAATACTCGCGTGCGACATATAACACGGCAGGCTGATCGTGCTGTTCACCGACCCGAAACTCACGGCGATCGCACAAAGTTTTGTCGCCTCGACGATGCGGCGAGAAAATTCAGCGTCGCCGGTCGTGAACGCAATGACAGAACCGCCCCCTGACGCCTGTCGTTCGTGGACACGACGCGCTTCAACGCTTCCGAATGCCGGATGATAGATATTCGTAACCGCCGCAAGGGAAGAGAGAAATTCGCCCACCTTGAGCGCGTTCGAGCATTGCTTTTCGACTCGTAGATCGAGAGTCTTGACGCCGCGAAGCAGAAGCCACGAGTCGAACGGCGCGAGTGCCGTTCCTTCCGCATTCTGGACGAATGCCAACTCGTCCGCGAGTTCTTCGTCCTTTGTTGCTACGACGCCCGCAGTCACATCGCTGTGGCCCGAAAGAAATTTTGTACCCGAATGATAGACGATGTCCGCGCCGAGCTTGATCGGATTCTGCAGGCAGGGCGAGAGCATCGTGTTATCGACGACTAGCACAACGCCGTTCGCATGTGAAAGTTCTGCTAGGGCGGCGATATCCGACACGCGCTGAAACGGATTCGTCGGCGTTTCGATCAGCAGCATTCTCGTGCGGTCGGAAAGTGCCGACCGAACGTTCTCGAGATCGGTGGTATCAACGTACCGGACGTTGACGCCGAGCCGCGGAAGGCGTTCGAGCAGGCGTATGCTGCCTCCGTAAAGGTTGTTGCCCGCGAGGATCTCGTCGCCCGTCGTAAGAAGCTTTAATATCGCCGAAAGCGCCGACATACCGCTCGAAAATGCAAATGCGTGACGGGCGTGCTCCAATTCGGCGAGTTTCTTTTCGAGATCGCTGCGGGTCGGATTTCCCGAGCGCGAATAGTCATATTCGCCGAACTCGACGGCTGTCGGTTGTCGAAAGGTTGCGGTCTGATAGATCGGCGTCGAAACGGCGCCGAATCTCTCTTCTTCGGTCAGGCTAACGCAACGTGTCGCGTTCTTCATATCGCCGCTCCTTGCGCCTGACAGGTTTCGCCCGACTGTGACGTATAGTCCGGACGGCTGCTATCGAGCGTCTCATAGTAGATGTCGAAAATATCGCCGAGTACAGCTTCGGCGGTCGCATAGCGTCCCGCCCCGCGTCCACGAACGACGTGACGGCCGCCATCCTCGGTCTCGAACAGAAGCATATTTTCCGCTCCGTGAATATTCGCAAGCGGATCGGATGCGTCCAAAGAGACGGCCGCAACACTTGCTGTAACTTCGCCACCGATAATGCGGCATTCCGCGACGACGCGAAAAGATCTGCCCGTCTCTCGTGCAAAAAGTGCTTCGGGACCGCTTGTAAGTTCAAGCCCTCGGCGCGAAATATCGTCAAAGGCGACGTCCGAACCGAACGCGGCGCGCGCGAGCAGCACGAGCTTCTGTGCCGCGTCCGAACCGTCAATATCGAGCGTGGGATCAGCCTCGGCGAACCCTGCGTCCTGAGCCGCTTTTATCGAATCTCGAAAGTCTTCGCCATCCTCAAGCCGGCCGCAAATAAAATTAGAAGTGCCGTTTATAATGCCGCGAATGAGTGTTGGCTGAGAGGTTTTCGCGAGACGCTGAGCGGTCTCAAGAGCCGGGAGTACGCCGCCGACGGCGGCACTGTAGCGAAGCGACACGTCCGTCGAATCTGCAAGCTCGCGTAGATCTCGATCGTTCTCGGAGATCAGAGCCTTATTCGCCGACACAACGCATCTGGCGTTCATAAGCGCGTGTCGGATGAACTGCCCTGCGGCAAACTTTCCGCCGATGAGTTCGACGACGACATCGCAGTCGCCTTCGATCAACTCGAGCGCGTCGCCGCGAATAAGCGAGGGCTCGACGCCGCGTTCAACCGCGCGTTCACGATGAAGATTTACAACCCCGGTTATCTCGAATTTTTGCGGCATCGCACGCAGCCTTTCATACACGCCGTAACCGACGACGCCGCAGCCGAGAAGAGCGACCTTCAGCGGCCGTCGAAGCTCTTCGGCAACGTCGCTTGCGAACGAATCTTCGACGTCGCCGACGAATGTCGCAACGCCGGAACCAAGCGAGGCGATCTCGAAATCGAGGCTCTCTTTTGCTGCGAATTCGACAGCTTTCGGTTGGACGAGTTCTCCGCCGCGTTCGAGCGTTGTTTTGTAGCTGACGGTCGAAAACCGCCGCGGGCGTATCGTTGAAATTGCCGGATTCGTTTCAAAAAGTCCCTCGACGTCTTTTACGAGCACGCAGCGCGCAGAAAGCGAGTTCGCAAGATACAACGCCGTAAGATCGGTGCCGCCGCGGCCCAGAAGCGTCGTATCGCCATCGGCATTTACGCCGACAAAACCCGACACGATCACGATCGACTCTTCGAGGGCACGATCCACTGCCTCGATGTTCGCATCGACGATCTCGCCGTCGAGCGGATCGCCCTTTGTGAGGATGCCGACCTGATGCGGAGCAAGGATCTTTGAATGGATCCCCGACCTCTTTAACGCTGAGGAAAGCAATGCCGCCGTTACCGCTTCGCCTGTAGCGAGTAAAGTTGCAACTGCATGGTCGTTCCCGTCCGGGCCGTACTTTTCGGCGCGGGCGAGGAGTTCGTCCGTCGTGCCTTCAAATGCAGAAACGACGGCAAGTACGCGGTATCCTTGGCGCCAATGGCGGTATATCTCGTGAACGGCGAGGGGCAGATCCGCTTCGTCACGGAGTACTGAGCCGCCGAATTTTAATACGATAGTTCGTTGCTTCGCCATTATTTTTAGGCTCCTTTTACAAGCTTCTGCGACAGTGCTCGGTCTAGATCGGCAACGATATCTTCCGGATTCTCGAGACCGACCGAAAGTCGCACGAGTCCGTCCGTGATACCTGCGGCATTCCGCACTTCGGGGGAGATCGAGCCGTGCGTCATCGACGCCGGATGCGTGATCAACGTCTCCGCCGAACCGAGATTTTCCGCGAGCGAACAAAGCTTTACGCCGTTCATCAGCGCGATCCCTGAATCTATACCGCCGTGAAGTTCGAACGAGAGAAGAGCGCCGCCGCCGGATTGCTGCCTGCGCGCAAGCTCGTACTGCGGGAAGTCAGGCAGCCCCGGATAATTCAAACGCTTCACACGCGGATGTTCACGCAGGAACGCGGCAACCGACAGGGCGTTCTCGGACTGCTGCCAAACGCGAAGCGGCAGCGTCTTCGAACCTTGCAGAGTCAGCCAAGCGTCGAACGGAGCCTGGATCGAACCTATCGTCTTTCGCGTGAATTTGAACGCCTCGTCGAGTTCGGCGTTCGATGTCGCAAGAGCTCCGCCGATCGTCGCGTTGTGCCCGTCGAAGAACTTCGTCGTCGATTCGAGAACGATGTCCGCGCCAAGCTCGATCGGCCGCTGAAGAGCCGGCGAAAGGAGCGTATTATCGACGGCGAGCAGTGCGCCTTGCTCGTGCGCAAGGCCCGCCGCAAGCGCGATGTCGGTAAGCTTTAGAGTCGGATTTGCAGGCGTTTCGATAAAAACGAGCGCGGCGGGCTTCTTCAGGCTTTCGGTGAGTTTCGCTTCGTCGGAAGTATCTACGAAATCCGACACGACGCCGAATTTCGCAAGCGTCTGCTCAAGCAAACGCACGGTTCCGCCGTAACAAACGTCGGAGACGACGACGCGGTCGCCTGCCTTTAGGAGCGTCAGGAAAAGTGCGTTGGTCGCCGCCAACCCGGACGAGAAGCAAGTGGCGAGATCCGCTCCTTCGAGCGTTGCGATACGGTCTTCGAGAGCCTTGACGGTCGGGTTTCCGGCGCGGCTGTACGTGTAGCCTTTGTCGCTGCCGACGGCCGCTTGGCGGTACGTTGTCGTTTGATATATCGGCGTCAGGATCGCGCCGGTCGTCGGATCTGGTTCGGTTCCCGAATGGAGCGCAGCGGTCTCGATCTGCGCGTCCGGTGCTACATAAGAATTCAATGGCATTTGCAAGTCTCCCTTTTTTGAGATCTTGCGCGGCGCCGTACGGGGTAGAGTTGCTCTGGCCTGGAAGAAAAAAGTGCGTAATTAGAAGGGAAAGCAGCCGGAACACAAAATGAAAAAAGGATCCGACACCCTTGAAGAGTGCCGAGATCCTTTTCTTTAGAATCGCAGGCAGCTCTTTAGCAGTTTTTATCGTGGAGCAAGTTGCCTTAAATCGCCACGCTTGATCTTTTCAATAACACCCGAGAGCGATCCGCCCTCAAGCATTCTCTCGACCTTACAGGAAAAAATACCCGTCTGTCAATAGCAAATTTGAAAACTGCCTCTGACTGCCTCCACGCCGTGCCCAAAACAAGATCGTCTTGTGAAAGCGAGATCGACAATTTCGATCGAGCTTCACTTGCCTTCCCTTGTAAAGCGTACGGCGTCCTTTATCACCGACTCGAGCACCTTCTCATCGACGTCGGATAGCCGCTTTATATATAGGCAACTGACGCTGGTCGAGTGTTTGCCGAGTTTTGCGAGCAGTTCTGGCTGTTTTGGAGAGCCGCAAACAACATAGAGCGTCAGGTTCGTCTTTCGCGGCGAGAATGCGGCAAGCATCCAGTCCATTTCGCTGCCATTCGGATATCTGTACACCTGACTGCCAAAGCCGACGATCGACGGTCCCCACATTTTCGGTTCTTCGCCGGTGACCCTTCGAAACATTTCAAGAACACGAAAACTATCCGCGCGTCTCACTTCGTTCTCGATCTTGTTCAAGAAATCCTCAACGCTTGCACCCGTTGGCTTCGTTTTTATCTCAGCTCGCGCCATTATTACCGCGATTATACTCGAATTTAACAACCTTGCCGCTTTTCAGGCTGGATTTTACTGCCGAGCTATTCTTGCACGACATTTGGTGCGCCAGCTGCAAACCTAGTCCCATTTAACAGGGAATTTGGCGTGCTAGCTGTAGGCCGAAAGCCGATCAACTAAAGCTATTCTTCACAAGACATTCGTGTGCAAGCAACAGGCTAAGTCCCGATTTACTTGACAATGCCCACCCAATTTCTTATCGTTTACGTTCGCCTCTCAAACGATAGGCGCGCCATTATTCCGCAGTAGCTCAATGGCAGAGCATTCGGCTGTTAACCGAAGGGTTGTAAGTTCGAGTCTTACCTGCGGAGCCAATTCAATCAACAAGTTACGGGCATTTCACGAGGACGGTGAGATGCCTGTTTTGTTTGATTCGGAGGCGAGTGTATTGACAATGGAGGCTGCATTCTTGATAATTGGGCAGATTTCCTGAAACTAATTTGGCGTTTCGCTCCGACTAAAACGCGGCTGAGCCTTAGGCTAGCTAATTAAGCGTTTTGCGCCGGTTGGAACGCATCCGAAACAAAAATGCGAATACTCCCGCGTGCGGCATCAGTCGCAGTTTGCGCTTTTCTGATTCTTTTTGTCTTCAACGGTTCTAGCGCCGCGGTTGCTAATCAGGCCGCGATCACACGTACGAGCGTAGCGTCCGGCCCTTGGGGTTCGTCGTCAACCTGGAGCGGCGGCATTGTCCCTTCATCGGGCAACGATGTCGTGATCTCAACCGGGACGACCGTTACTCTTTCTGCGGATGCAGAATCGGGCACGGTGACGGTCGAGAACGGCGCCGTACTTGATGTTCGCGCAGCAATCCTGACCGCGATCCGACTTATTGCCAACGACGGGGGCGAATTTCGACAAGGAGGCGGCTCATCTCAGCCACGAACGTCCATCGCAGCATATCAGCTTGCTCCGAATAGCACCTTCACCTATTACGGAACGAATTCGGGTCTTTCGAACACCCAACCGACCTATGGCAACCTGAATTTTCAAACATCCGGCTCCTCCGGCGGAACGATCAGCACGGATCTTAAAGCCCTCGGCAAATTCACGATCGACCTCTCTAACAGTCGTGTATTGCAGTTGAAGAAGCCATATTTATATTCGTTCGGCAGCATCGAGATCAAGCGCGGCGGACTCACTTTGAACTATCAAAGCGGGACGCCACCAGTTACCGTCAACGTAAGCGGTAATATCCTAATCGACAGTTTGGGTACGCTCTGCGGAACTACGAACACCGGGAACGTTTCTCTGAACCTTGGCGGCGATCTTATAAACAACGGCACCTTCCAGCATGAGAGCGGTACGCCCGGGGGAATCTTCACTGTCATCTTGAGCGGCACGACGGAGCAGCATATTTCGGGCCTGAATCCGATCGCGTTCGAGAACTTGACGGTCAACAACAGTGCGGGCGTTGTGCTGAATCGAGACGTCGCGGTCGATAAGGTTCTGACGCTCACTTCGGGACGCATCGTGGCCGAAGATTTCGCTCTCCAAACGGGCGGCAACACGACTATCATTGGTGCAGGCGAAAGCAGCTATGTCGAAGGTTACATTACAAAGGAATTTTCTTCGAACAGTTCGTTCGTATTCCCGGTCGGGACCGACAGCGGATACTCGCCCGTTAACGCGACCATCACTGGTCTTACGACGAACCCATCGAGCCTGACGGTCGCTGCATTCAACGGTTCGGGTCCGGGAGTGAACGCCGCCAATTCAGTTACTCGTTCTTGGAACGTTATCGAAGACGGTGATCTGACCGCGAACCTCACGTTCTCGTATCGCGACGCGGATGTTACGACGCCCGCGGCGGAGGCGAATTATTCGCTCGTAAAGAAGGACGGGAACGAGTTGCCGGTCGTCGTCTGTACAGGGAACGGCTGTATAGACGCTGCTGCGAACACTGCGGCGATAGGCGGCGTAGCGAGCTTTTCGCGCTGGGCGATCGGCGTGCCCGTCGCGCCTTCGTCCGCAGAGTCTTTGGTTGCGGGCCGCGTCCTAAACGCCGATGCTGGAGCCGTTAAGGGGGCATTTCTGACGGCGGTCGGCACGGACGGGCGTGTGCATAACGCAATTACGAATCAATTCGGCTATTACAGCTTTCACGCTCTCGCGACCGGCGAGACGTACTCGATCTCCGTTCGCTCGAAGCAATACACATTCGCTCCATCGACACACGTCATCACGCTCAACGACGCCGAATCACATTTGGATTTCGTTGCAGAAGCGCGTTGATGAGACCTGCATCTGCCCAGCTTCCCCGAGCATTCCGCTGACTCGACCGATCATTCTAAGGCCAACTGTCCGCGTTCGAGACCTTTCCCTTTAAGATCGCCGAGAGCAGCGAACGCGATATGCTCCGTGCGGAAGAATTCGCGCGCTATATCGAGCATTTCTTCTGAGGTAACTCGTTCGATGTTTTCGAGCGTTTCTTCGACAGAGATCTGGCGGCCGAATGTGAGTTCCTGCCCCGTCGCCGAAGCCGCGCGCGAGAGCGAATCTTCGAGACTGAGTAGTATCGACGCACGCGCTGTATCCTTGGCGAGATCAAGTTCATCCGCCGTTACGCCTTCGAGTAGGATCGAGCGAAGTTCGGCAATACTAAGTTCGATCGCCTCGCGCGTCTGTTCGGGCGAGGTTGCGGCGAACAGCGCAAAAACGCCACAGTCCCGATAGAGCGTTGCCGCCGATCCGACGCTGTACGCAAGCCCGCGTTCCTCGCGTATCGACTGCCAGATGCGGCTCGAAGTGCCGCCACCGATGATGTTCGCCAGCAGGTCTGCCGCGTACCGCCGATCGTCGGTCGCCGACGGAAAAGGCGTCGCGATGACAAAGTGAGCTTGCTCGAGGTCACCGCGATGTTTGACGATAAATGGCGTAGCCGCGACTGGTTTCGCGAACTTTAGGCTTTCGCCCGAAGTGCCGCGCTCCCGCTCGCCGAAAACGCCGGCGCTGAGTTCTACGAGTTTTTCGTGATCGACGCTGCCTGCGGCAGTTATAATCAGATTTTCAGGCGTGAACGTGCGTTCGAAGTATTCGCGTGTGCGTTCCGTGTTGAATGTCCGGACGGATTCCGCAGTTCCCGTGATCGGCTTCCCGAGGCCGTTCTCTGGAAACAAAGCCGCGTTGAAGATCTCGCCAAGCTGCTCTTCGGGAACATCTTCGGTCATCTTCATCTCCTCGATTATTACGTTCTGCTCGGCTTCGAGATCCTGCGCGAGGAAGCGCGGTTCCGAAAGCATATCGGCCATCAGATCGAAGGCTCTGTCGATCTTCTCATCGACGACCTTCATCACGAAGCCCGTTTCTTCGTGCGTCGTGAACGCGTCGAAATTGCCGCCGAGACGATCTTGTTCGATCGCGATATCGAGCGTCGAACGGCGTCCGGTGCCTTTGAAAACAGCGTGTTCGATAAAGTGATTGATGCCGTGCCATTCGGCGGATTCGCACCTTGCGCCGACGCGATAAAGGAAACTGAGCGTCGCCGAACGTACGCTGTCCATATGATCGGTCAGCACCGTCAAACCGTTCTCAAATCGTGTTTCCACCACATTGCACTCATTGTCTGCTTTCATAAAATTCGACCGTCAAAGTACCTGATGATAGCAAGGACGAGACTATAAAAGATATTAGGGGTCGATGATTCCGATTGACAAAAAACCGGAGATTTTGCAAAGTAAGTGATTACTTACTAACGAAGAGATTTAATGAGCGAAGAAAGCAATATTGACCAGCCCGTTGAAAGCGAACCCGCCGGCGAGATAGAAGAAAAGGACGAGAGCATTGAATCAAAGCCTAACGGCAAGCGGAGGCGGATCTTTATGATCGGCGGCTCGGTGCTGCTGGTCGTAGTAGTTGCAGGGTTCTTCTACTGGCTCTATGCACGCCAGTTCGAATCGACCGATGATGCGTTCATCGACGGCGACGTGGTTCAGATCAGCCCGAAAGTTTCAGCCTACGTTGAAAAGGTCTTCGTCGAGAGCAATCAGCTTGTGCACAAGGGCGACGTGCTCGTCGAATTGAATACCGCCGACCTCGAAGTAAAGCTCGAAAAAGCACAGGCAGAATTCCAGAACGCTAAAAGCCAATACCAAAAAGCGGTCGCGAGTTCGCAGCTTACTAAGAGTTCGACGAGCGCGACCCGCGTTCAGGCAAAGTCGAACGTTACGACAACGAAAAGCGCGGTCGAGCAAAGCCGACTTGCCGCCGCGAGCCGAAGGTCGCAGGTCACGCAGGCTGAAGCCGCCGTCAAGACCGCGATCGCGGAGCTCGCGAAAGCCCGTGCACAGGTCGCGCAGCCCGAAGCGGACACTCGTCTTGCCGAGCTTGAATTTCAACGCCGAGAGGCACTATTCACGAAAGGCGATATCTCGCAGCAATCGCTCGACCAGGCTCGGAACGCTCTGCTGAATGCCCGTTCGCGATACGACGCGGCACAAAGAGCGGTCGAGAGCGCGAATTCGCGAGTGAACGAGGCACGCGCCGGCGTCTCGACAGCCAGCGAGAATTATCGCCAGTCGGTCGCAGGCATCGACGTCAGCCGAGCACAGCTCGACGAATCAAAAGGCCGCTTACAGCAGGCCGACACGGCGCCTCAGCAGGTCGATGTAAGCGAATCTCAGGTCGAGATGGCCCTTGCCGCGCAGACCGCCGCAGAAGCGGCTGTCCATCAGGCGGAACTTGATCTCTCATACGCGAAGATCACCGCGCCGGAGGACGGTTATGTTACGAAAAAGAACGTCCTCGTCGGCCAACTCGTCCAAGTCGGGACGCCATTGATGGCCCTTTCGCGTTCGAACGAAGTTTGGGTCATCGCAAATTTCAAAGAAACTCAGCTAGAAGAGATGCGTGTCGGGCAGACGGTCGATATCAAGGTCGATGCATATCCGAACGAGAGTTTTCGCGGGAAGGTCGAGAGCTTTCAGGCGGGAACAGGTTCGCGTTTCAGCCTTTTGCCGCCCGAGAATGCGAGCGGCAATTTCGTAAAGGTCGTCCAGCGTCTGCCGGTGAAGATCGTATTCGATTCGCCGCCCGACAAGGTTCATCTGCTTGCACCGGGAATGAGCGTAGAGCCGACGGTCAAGGTTCGCTGATGCCTGGCGAAGACGTTCATCAACAATGGGTCCCAAGTTTTAACCCGTGGCTCGTAGCGGTCTCGGTGATGCTTGCGACCGTGATGGAGATCCTCGACACATCGGTCGCCAACGTCGCATTGCCGCATATTGCGGGCAATCTCTCCGCCACCACAGAAGAAGCAACTTGGGTGCTCACAAGTTACCTCATTTCGAACGCGATCATCCTGCCTGCAACTAGTTGGATCAGCAAATACATCGGCCGGAAGAAGTTTCTCATCATCTGCATCATTCTTTTTACTTGTGCGTCGGCACTCTGCGGAGCGGCTCCGAGTCTGTCGATCTTGATCGTTGCTCGAGTGCTTCAAGGAATGGGCGGCGGCGCGCTGCAGCCGATCGCGCAAGCGGTTCTTTTGGAGAGTTTTCCGCCAGAAAAACGCGGAGCGGCGATGGCACTTTATGGAATGGGAATTGTTGTCGCGCCGATCATCGGCCCGACACTGGGTGGTTGGATCACTGACAATTATTCCTGGCGTTGGATCTTTTACATCAACCTCCCGATCGGCGCGCTCGCCGCATTCATGGCGAACTCTTTTGTCGAAGACCCGCCATACTTACGCGAGCAAAAGCCCGGAAAGATCGACTATATGGGCTTTGGGCTGATGGCTCTCGGCCTCGGTGCGCTTGAATTGACGCTCGATCTCGGCGAACAGCGCGACTGGTTCGAATCCGGACTAATCTGCTTCACCGCTGCGGTCTCCGCTATCTCGCTCATCAGCTTTGTCGTCTGGGAACTTCTCACCCCGGAACCGATCGTGAACTTACGCGTCTTTTTGAATCGCAATTTTGCCGTAGCATGCGGATTGATCGCGACCGTCGGTGTAGTTCTCTATGCCACAACTGCGCTTCTGCCGCTGTTCTTGCAGACCTTGATGGGATATCCCGCCGTTCTAAGCGGTGAAGCTGTAAGTCCGCGAGGTATCGGCGCGATCATCTCCATGGTCGTCGTCGGGCGCCTGATACCGAAGGTGGACACGCGCTACCTCGTGTTCTTTGGATTCTCGCTGCTTGCGTATTCCATCTATCTTTTCACGGGCCTCAGTCTAGACATCACGATGAGCAGCATCGTCTATCCGATGATCGTGAGCGGCTTTGCGCTTGGCTTCGTGTTCGTACCGCTGACGACGCTGTCGGTCGCGACCTTGCCTCAACGCGAGATCGGCAACGCGAGCGGCGTTTATAACCTGATGCGGAACACCGGCGGCAGCATCGGCATTGCGATAATGACAACGCTTTTGATGCGGAATCAGCAATTCCATCAAAGCATCCTTACAGCACACGCAAATCAATATAATCCGGCATTCCAGCACGCGGTCGAGCAGATCCGCCAGGGTATTGGCGTCGGCCTCGACCCGGTTACAGGCACCGCGCAAGCCTACGGTTTGATCTATCAAATGATCGTCCGCGAGGCCGCTGTACTAGCCTACAACGATGATTTTTGGATACTGACCGTCCTTTGCGCGCTTTGCATTCCTGCCGTCTTTCTCTTCAAAAAGGTAACAAACGCTCGCCCTGTTGACGGCGCTCATTGACGCTGTTCGATCGAACTCAGGTAAGGGTCGAACGCTAATAAATTGCTATCCGCCTTTCGCACCAGCGGCTCGGCTTTCGTTCAAGAACGGCATTTTATTGCGTTAAATACTTGATTCTAAGCCTCAGTCAATGTACATTTCCGAGAGCACTTTCCCCTTATTGTCTGTAAGCAAGAAAAATAGGAGATCTCGTTTAGAATGGAGAACCCGTTTCTAAAAACCTTTCGTCCGTATATCCCCGATTCGGCAAGTTTGCGTGAATTGACGCCGCTTCCGCTGCTTGTCGGCTCTATTCTGGGGATCATTTTTGGCGCGTCTTCCCTCTACCTCGTCTTAAAGACCGGGCTTACGGTGTCTGCGTCGATACCTGTGGCGGTCATCGCGATCACGCTTTTTCGCCTTTTGTCGAAGATCGGTATGCGCGACGCGACCATCCTCGAGACGAACATAATGCAGACGGCCGGGAGCGCCGGCGAATCTATTGCCTTCGGCATCGGCGTAACGATGCCCGCAATTATGATCCTCGGCTTCGAGCTTGAACTCACGCGTGTGATGCTCGTTGCAGTCATGGGCGGACTCTTAGGCATCCTGATGATGATCCCGCTCAGACGTGCCCTTATCAAAGATCAGCACGGCTATCTCAAATACCCCGAGGGCACGGCCTGCGCCGAAGTCCTAAAGGCCGGCGCCTCAAAAGAATCTCGAGACGCATCGAACGAGTCTCATCTTGCCGGCGACGACAATGCGGCTCTTCAGGGCGGCAAGATCATCACGATCGGATTCATATTCGGGTTCCTGTTCAACTCGATAATGAAGGTGCTGTTCTTCTGGAAAGAATCGCCTGGCTACGACTTTTCAAAGGCAGGCTACAACGGCGGCACCATCAATTCCGACAATGATCCGACGCTGCTCGGTGTCGGTTACATTATCGGCCCGCGGGTCGCAGGCTTGATGATGGGCGGCGGCGTTCTCTCTTATCTCGTGCTTATCCCGATGATCAAACTCTTCGGTGCAGCGGTCCCAACTCCAGTCGCACCAGAATTGAGCAAGACCATCGCCGAGCTCTCGCCGTCCGGGATCCGAAGTGCATACGTTCTTTATATCGGCGCAGGCGCCGTTGCAATGGCGGGAATTATCTCGCTCGCTCGCAGTCTGCCTACGATCATCCACGGCCTGAAAGCCGGGCTAGCCGATCTTCGCGGCGGATCCGCAGCGAACGGCGAGAACGTGCCGCGGACGGACAAAGACATTTCGATGAAATGGGTCGCGGCGGGAATGATCGGCCTTCTCGCGGCAATTCTGCTCTTCCCGCAATTAGGCCTGAGCATTTTTGTTCATCCATTCGTATCGTTCTTCGGCGCACTCCTCATCCTCGTTCTCGGCTTCCTTTTCGTAACGGTGTCGTCGAGGTTGACGGGCGAAATCGGTTCGTCCTCGAACCCCATCTCGGGAATGACCGTCGCAACGCTCCTTATCACCTGCCTCGTATTCTTAGGGCTTGGCTGGACAGCACCCGATCCGTACTTTGTAACGGCTCTCTCGATCGGCGGCATTGTGTGTATCGCGTCGTCGAACGGCGGAACGACATCGCAGGATCTTAAGACAGGATTCTGGGTCGGCGGCACTCCGTGGCGTCAGCAGATCGCGATCCTCGTCGGAGCTCTCTGCTCGGCACTCGTGCTCGGCTCTCTGCTGATATTCCTGAACAGCTCTCGCACTTACTATCAAAAGGTAGCCGCCGATTCTCCTGAAGCAAAGGTGGTACTCACGGAAGACAAGCTTTTCCGACAAGACGGCAAGTATCAGTCGGAACACGTCGGCGGCAAATATTCGGAGACCGATACCGCGACCTATCGCGTCTGGCAGAACACCGAACCAAAGGAAGGCCAGGTCGGCAAGTACCTCGTCAACGATCAGGGACGCCCCGTTTACTTCGTCGATCCGGGCATCAATGGCATTTTGAAGGTTGACGACGAAGGCCGTCCGCTCGAGCGGTATGACGCTCCGAAGGCGACCTTGATGAGCTACATCATCAAGGGCGTTCTCGGGCAGAATTTGCCTTGGGGACTCGTGATCCTTGGCGCGATGCTCGCCGTCGTGCTTGAACTGTGCGGCGTGCCTTCGCTCGCTTTCGCCGTCGGCATCTATTTGCCTATCTCGACGTCATCGCCGATCTTTATCGGCGGTATCATCCGATATCTCGTCGATATCTTCCTGCGACGCAAACTCGCCAAGACGGATCTTACGGAGGACCAGATCGTTGCCGAAACAGACAAATCGAACGGCGTTCTGCTTGCTTCCGGTTATATCGCAGGCGGAGCCATCGCGGGCATCTTGATCGCAGTCTTCGCGGTCGTACCGTCTTTGAAGCACTTCCAGGAAGGAATGGAGAAGTGGTCCGAAGGGACGAATCCGTTTTTTGCGGGCGGCGCTTCCGACCTGCTCGGCATAATGCCGTTCCTTGGCCTTGCGGTGATTCTTTACCTAGTTGGCCGCGAACTTTGGTTAAAAGGCAAAACACTGGATTAAAAAGTGTTTTACTTTCGTTTAAGCGACACGCTATACTGTCGGGGTAAAGCGTGTCGCTTTATCTTTTTTGTCTTTTTGGCTCCCAAGACCCCTGGAAGCTTCGCCCGATTCCAAAAATGCCCGTGAAGTTTGGCAAATATTTAGTCTTAAGGTTCGCAAAGAGCGCTGCGTTGGCGCTGATCTCAGCCAGTGTTTTGCTTGTTTTCTCGTGCTCGACCGCCGAATCAAAAGACGCTTTGCCGAATTCGCCCGCATCCAACGCAAACTCCGCGGCCGAGAAACCCGCCGCTCCGCGTGGAGCGACTATCGAGATCGAAACCGGCGGCCCCGCCGACACGGTGCGTTCCTTTTACAAGCTCTTGCGTGAGAAAAAGTTTCGCGACGCCTTGTTCCTGACGAATTTGCGGCCCGCGATCGAAAGCCTGAATGACACCGAACTTAAGGACTTTTCGCTCGATTTTGAGTCGATCGCAGGTTTCATTCCGACCGAGATCGAGATCAACGGCGAGATCGTATCGGGCGACAATGCGACCGTTACGGCGAACCTGCCCGACCCGGACAACGATTCCCGAAACAAGCTTCAAAAGATCGAGCTGAAACGGGTCGACGGCATTTGGGTGATCCAAACCGCCGATGCTCAGGCCGAAGAACGCATTCGCAAAGAAGGCAAGAATTACTTCTACAACCTTCGCATTGAAACTCATGAGGAAGAGGCGAGGATAATGCTCGAGCGCATCGCAAAGGCGCAGGTCGCGTACGCCATCCAGCACGATAACGCCGTCGCTGACATTAACGAATTGATAACGGCCGGCCTTTTGCCGCCCGACATCACGTCGAGCGCCTCGACCGGCTACAGCTATTCGATGGTCGTTTCCGAGAACAAAAGACGCTACACGGCGACCGCAACGCCCGCCGAATACGGGCGTTCGGGCAAGCGATCGTTCATCTTAGAGATCGACAAAGGCGGCCTTCCGCACGTACGAGGAGCGGACAACAACGGCAAACCGCTCACCCCAAACGCCGAAAAACCCTGACGCGCCGCACAGCCCGGAGTGTATGAGACGATGATTCGCAGGATCATAAATAGGTTTAGCCGCTCCCTTTCGGAAAGATTAGTTGCTCCGCGCCGTGCGTATGCCGCCCCGATGCGTGTATGGTTCGAACCGAAAATAGACGATCCGCGTCAGCGGGAGCTCGCCCGCAATGCCGCCGTAGCCGGCGAGACCGTCGATCTTAGCCGCACAGGAGTCGCATTTCTCACGCCCGCAATTCGCATACAGGAAAAATATTTTGTCGGCCACGAACTGCTTCTTAACGTCGAGATCGATCTTCCCGGCGGTCGCGTCGAAATGAAGGTGCTCGGATGCCGTTACGAAAAATCCGAGATACACCTCTCGGTCGATCGCTATCTGATCGGCGCGACGATCGTTTCGATGAGCGAGAACGCACGCGAATCTTACGAGAATTTTGTCCGCTTCGGCAGTCGCAGAAAATCACCCCAAGCACGCACCGCAAAAGCCAATACCGATTGAGGGACTGAAGCTATCCCATCCGAAGAGCGGTTAAAAACCTCGTGAAGGCAGCGATAGCCTACTGTTCCTATTCGTGCATTCGTGGCATCTCCCTACAAAAGAAGACCGCCACGAATGCACGAATAAAGCCGTCTGAAAACATCAAGAATGCGGTCCGACTCTCTTCTCACTCGGCGTTCTCCGAATGGTCAGTTAGCTACTAGAGCAGCGACCGCTCACTTTTCTTATTCGTGCATTCGTGGCGTCTCCCTACAAAAGAAGTTTGCCACGAATGCACGAATAGACCTGTCTGAAAACATCAAGAATACAGTCCGACTTTCTTCTCACTCGGCGTTCTCCGAATGGTCAGTTAGCTACTAGAGCAGCGACCGCTCACTTTTCTTATTCGTGCATTCGTGGCATCTCCCTACAAAAGAAGTTTGCCACGAATGCACGAATGAGGCCGTCGAAATTCCCGTCGTAAAAGATACTTTTGTCGCGGCGTCTCTCCGAATGTTCAGTTAGCTACTAGATCAGCGACCGCCTTCTTATTCGTGCATTCGTGGCATCTCCGCCAAAAGAAGTTTGCCACGAATGCACGAATAAAGCTGTCTGAAAACCCGCAAATTGATCATCACGAAACATCGAGAATGCGGTCCGATTCTCTTAGTAGATCAGCGACCGCCTGAGATTCTTATTCGTGCATTCGTGGCATCTCCGGTTTTGTCTTGCCGGGCAAATTTCGGTTTAATTGTACTTGTATGAACAAAAGGGTCGGGATCGGTATCATCGGCACCGGATTTGCACGCACAACGCAGATCCCGGCGTTTCAACAGGTCGAAGGAGCATTTATCGCGTCGGTCGCTAGCCATTCGCTTGAGAACGCGAGGACGACCGCCGAGGCAAGCGGCGCCGCGCATTTCACGGCTGATTGGCGCGAAACCGTCGCGCATCCGCAGGTTGACCTTGTGTGCATCACAACGCCGCCTGTTTTTCACCGCGAGATGACGCTCGCCGCCCTTGCGAACAACAAGCACGTACTTTGCGAGAAGCCGATGGCGATGAATGTCGCCGAGGCCGAAGAAATGTGTGCGGCTGCGCGCGGCAAGAACGTGCTCGCCCTGATCGACCACGAACTTCGTTTTCAGGACGGGCGACAAAAGGCGTTCGCGATGCTCCGCGACGGCAGGATCGGAACGATCCGTCACGTAAAGGCTTTCTTCCGTGCACCTCATCGCGGCGACCCGACTGTTGCGTGGAATTGGTGGTCGGACGTGGATGCAGGCGGCGGAGCGCTCGGCGCGATCGGTTCGCACGTGATCGACGGATTCAACTGGCTTTTGGGCACGGGCATTTCGCGCGTGTTTTGCCAGCTCGAAGCTCAGATCAAAACACGTCTCGATAAGAACGGCGAAAGCCGTAAAGTCACCTCCGATGATGAGGTGAATATGATCCTGCGTTTTGCCGACTCGCCTCTTACGCAAGATACGACGGGCGTCATTTCCCTATCGATGACCGAAGGCCCAAGCTACAAGAACATTGTCGAACTGCACGGTTCCATAGGCTCAATGAAGATCGACGCGAACGGCGGCGTTTCCGTCGCTCCGCGCGGCGAAAAGCGCTGGGAGATGGTCGATACCGATGCCGGCGAGACGATCGCGGGTATCGCCGACACAGGCTTTGCGCGCGGATTCGTGCAATTCGCACCGAAGATCGTTGAGGCGATCAGCGAAGGGAAAACTGAGATCGAGTATGCCGCAACATTCGAGGACGGTCTTGCCGTCCAACGCGTGATCGATGCTGCGCACGCATCGAATAGCTCGGGCAAAGCCATCGAGATCTAGTTTTTTATCATTTGAGGCGTTTAGCCTTGCGTGCCGCCTTTTTCAATAAAGACAACGTCGTTCTGTCCGTATCGAAAACGGAGTTCAAACCTTGCTCCTCCATTGGCGGATCGCCCGTGTAATCATCGCCAGCCTTCCGGATAAAGTCCGTGTTGGCGGCGCGCCCGCGACCGGCGAACGCCCAGAAATTCGCGCCCGCGACCGTTCCGCCGATGTTCGAGAGCACCGCTTCAAAATAGCGATCGCGAAGATGCGTCGCCGCCGTGCGATCAAAGCTTCTGCCGTCGCGCGGAAATCCGAATTCCTCAATCACCAACGGCTTATTGAGCTTGTCCGCAACGGCTAGATTCAAGTCGATATACTTTCGCGTCTCGACCTCGGCATTCGCGAGAGCTTTGTCAAGGTCGGCGTCGGCAAGCCAACCCCAATTTTTCGGCCAAATATGGATGGTCAAGTAATCGATGTTCGCAACGGCGTGAACTTTCTCGAAAAGTTCGACGCTCTCTGTGCCGATGTAACCCTCGTGTCCGATCGTGATCAGATGCTTCGGGTCGAGCGTACGTATGAGAGCGGCGGTATCGCTTAAGAATTTTGCGTAGGCGGCATTTACTGCCGGCCGCATCGGACGCGGTTCGTTCGCGATCTCCCAAGCCATTATCGTCGGATCGTTAACGTACTCGATGCGATTGATGCTGTTGCGCCGCGAAATGACCTTCGCCGCTTGGGCTTGATAACCCGCAATGCATTGCGGACACAAATAGAATTCTTTGATCGTATCGCGCAGCTCGTCCCAGCTCGGCTTTCGCGATATAAGAGTCGGGTCGATCCGCTTTTCCCAAAGCAGATATTGCTGAAAGCCGCCGCTCCATTCCCAATTGTTGCTTAGATAAATGACGGCACGCATATCGCGCTTCCGCATCTCGGCAAGCAGCAGATCGAGACCCTTGAGAGCCTCGTCGTCGAACTTTCGTTTCTCAGGCTGCAACGCCGGGCCGACACGCGTGATGCCGTTGAGCAGTCCTTCGCCCTCTGCTCCCGCGAGAACACGCAGGTTGTCGATACCTAAACTCTTTAGCAGATCGAGCTCGCGTCGAAGGCGCTCGATGCCGCGACGTTTATCCGTCTCGCCTCCGAGGAGAGCGCCGTACCAATAATTCGTGCCGACAAAATAATACGGCGCATTCCCGATCACGAATTTCTTGCCGCGGACTTCGACAAAATCGCCCCTTGCCGAACAGATGCTCGCCGCAAAAAGCAGAATTATTACGGAGCTAAATAACTTCGCGATCTTCATTTGTATTGATACCAGTGTTGGTCAGACGCACCGCAAGAACGAACAAAGCGATGACGATCGCCGGTGAAAGCAGCACGAACGTATGTTCCCGAAGCTGCGTCAGGTCGCTCGCCGCCGCGAGCATATTTCCAAGGCTCGGTTCCGGTTCCTGAAGCCCGACGCCGAGGAACGAAAGAGTTGCTTCGGCGAGCAAAAATGCGGGCAGAATGAGCGTCGTCTGCGTCAGCAGCGGCCGTGCGATATTCGGCAGGATATGTCGAAGAAGAATTCTCGCGCCGCTTAAGCCCGAGATGCGGGCCGCCGTGATGTAGTCGAGCGTTCGGGTGCGTTTGACGAGACCGCGCGTAAGCCGCGTCATTTCTGCCCAGCCCGTGAAAGTGAAAAGGCCGATGAGCAGCATCGCAGCGGTAAACGGCGGCAGTTCGAGCGGAAACGCAACGCGTGCAGCAAGGATCACGATCATCGCGGGCAATGAGATCACGGCATCCGCGACGCCCGCGATCATAGTATCAACCGCCTTGCCGGCATAGCCGCCGACGAGCCCGATCATTATCCCAAGCAAACTCGCTAAAACCGCGCCGATCGTGCACACGATCAGCGAGAATCTTATAGCTGTTATTAGCCGCGACAGACGATCGCGGCCAAGCGCGTCCGTGCCCAAAAGGTTCAGCCGAATGTCTTTGTCGGTCGTTCCGAAGATGTGGCGGTCGACCGGTATGAATCCAAGCAGGCGATAGTCGTAACCTTTGGCAAACAGCTTTATCTTTGCAGATCTCGAAGTGTCCGCCTCGTAAGTTTGTCGCAAGGCGTCGGTCATCTTCGACGCAAAAATGCGCGGGCGCAACGAGAAATTCCCCGCATCATCCGTGAAGGCAACTGTCGAGATCGGAGCGTTCGGCAGAGTGCGTGATTGAACGGTGTAGTCGTATGGCGCAAGAAGATCGGCAAATATCGCAACGAACGCGAAAAGCGCGATCAACGCAATTCCCGCAGTCGCCGCTGCCGATGCGCCCGAGCGTACGGTCATTCGGCCTCCAACGCTCTAATGCGTTTGTCGTTGACGAGTTGGAGAATTTCGGCGAGCGTGTTTCCGGCCCAAACGGCGAGACTCACGACGATCATCACGCCCATCAGCAGCGGAATGTCGCGATTCCGTACGGCAGTTACCGTCAACGATCCGATGCCCGGACGGCCGATAACGGTTTCGACGATCACAGAACCGCCGAGCAGCGCGCCGAGCGACAGCCCAAAAAGAGTAAGCGCAGGATTGATCGCTGCCCGCATCGCATGCCGCAGAATTATCGTCGTTTCGCTGAGGCCTTTAGCACGTGCAGTACGGATAAAATCTTCGTGCATCGCATCATTCAAACTCTGTCCGAATTGCGCAAGAAGGATCGCAACGAGCGGTACCGCAAGCGATATCGTCGAGAGCAAAAAGACAGAATTGATCGCTCCCGAAACAAGGACCGCAAGCGAGAAGAGCGAGATCACGATTCGCGGCGTGGAAGCAAATATTAGGATGACAGCGTCGATAAAGATCGAAAGCGTACGGCTCCGATATCGAACATTTGCGAACGAGAGTCCGACGGCGACGACGCACGCGAGACCGATCGCGGCGAATGCAAGCAATGCGGTTGACCAAAACCGGACGAGCACGAGACCTGTTACGGGAACCTGATAGTAAAATGATTCGCCGAGGTCTGCTCGAACCGCCGAAGCGAGCCACGCGCCGTAGCGTTCTATCACGGGGCGATCAAGCCCGTACGATGCACGCAGTTTCTCGATCGTTGCGGCAGACACCTGCGGATTTTCCCTCAGCGATGTGAACGCATCGCTGCCCGAAGAAGACAGCAGGAAGAACGCGGCCGCCGACGTTATCAGCAGAAGCAAGACTCCCTGAACGACCTTGCGAATAAAAAAATGAAGCACCGGTGAAAATTGGAACGCCGGCCGCGAACTTTCGACGGCACGCCGATATTCTCAACTATTGCCGCGTGTTTTTCAAAGCATCGGGTATAATGTTGGTTGGGTTTCCTCGCTTAAGAACGATACAAGGTCCGATGAAAATAAAACTACTCATCCTGTCTGCCGCAGCCTTTCTGCTATCTGCGTGCGGTTCACCCGCAGCTAATTCAACGCCGAACGCCGCGACCGCAACGCGAGGCGGTCAGCTAGTGTATCGTCTGAGCACAGCTCCGACGACGTTCAACTATCTGATGGCGAAGGATGAGGCGACGATCGACACGGCGTTCTTTATGCTGACGAGCCGGCTCATCGACCTCGACCACAAGACGCAGACCTATGTGCCCGCACTTGCCGAATCTTGGAAGCGCGAGGACGACGGCGTGACCGTTGACGTAAAGCTGCGTGACGGCGCGAAATTCTCCGATGGCTCTGAGATCACTGCCGATGACGTTGCGTTCACGCTTGCCGCGATCTACGACGAGAAGACGAATTCGCCTGCCTGGAAAAGCGCTATGACGATCGGCGACAATAAACAGATCGCCGTCAAGGTCATCGATAAGCAGAATCTCAAACTCATCTTTCCGCAAAAGGTCGCGGCCATCGAGAACTATCTCATCAACATCGGCGTTTTGCCCGCAAAGGCTCTAAAACCCGCTCTCGACGCCGGCACGCTTGCCGAAGCTTGGAAACTCACCGCCGACCCGATCACGATCGTCTCAAGCGGCCCATTCGTTGTGGAGTCCGCTTCGGTCGGCGAACGGCTGACCTTCGCGCGCAACCCGAACTATTGGAAGAAAGGCGAGTCAGGTGTGCAGTTGCCGTATCTTGATAAGATCGTCTTTGAAGTCGTTTCCGATCCGAATGCCGCCCTCGCAAAACTCGAACAGGGCGAGCTCGACGTCGCAGACCGCATACGCCCTTCGGACTTTGCGTCGCTCGGCAAGCCCGGTTCGCCGATAAAGGCGATCGACATCGGACCGGGAATGAGCACCGACCATATTTTCTTCAATCTCAACAAAGCGGACGCAAAAGGCAAAGATCTCGCGTCCGCCCCGAAATACGCTTGGTTCTCGGACGTGAAATTCAGAAAGGCGATAGCAAAGGCGATCGATAAAAAGACCATCGCCGAGACTACGCTTCGCGGACTCGCAACGCCGATGGGCAGCTTTGTCTCGCCCGGCAACAAGGCTTGGCTCAACAAAGATCTATCGCCCGATACTTACGATCTTGCCGGGGCGACTCAGCTCTTGGCCGAAGCGGGTTTCGTAAAGAAAGGTTCCGAGCAGGCTCCCGAACTGTTCGACGCAAAAGGCAACCGCGTCGAATTCACGCTGCTCGTCGGCGCCGAGAATCAGCCGCGCAATCTCGCTGCCGCTGTCATTCAGGAAGACCTCGCAAAACTCGGCGTCAAAATGCAGGTCGCGCCCATAGAATCAAAGGACCTTACCGCTCGTTGGAGCACGAGTTTCGATTACGATGCGATCTTTCTCGGCTTTGCAACAAGCGATATGGAACCTTCGTCGATGGCGGCATTTATCGAGAGCAGCGGCGCGATGCATCAATGGGCGCCGATGCAAAAGCAGCCTGCGACCGAATGGGAAACTCGTCTCGACAACCTCTTTGACGAGCAGTCAGCGGAGGCCGATCCTGCAAAACGCAAAGCCGACTTCGATGAGATCCAGAAAATTATGGCGGACGAGATGCCCGTGATCCCCGTCGTAACGCGACACATCGTCTCGGCCGCGAACATCCGCGTCGGCAATATCGCACCAAGCCCGTTGCTGCCCTATTCGCTCTGGAACGTGGACGAACTTTTTGTTACGAAGTAGCCGAGTTTTTTAGCGATAAAGGATCGGGTCAACGGCGCCTGCGAGTTTGAAGCCTCTGAGCCGCAAAGCGCACGAATCGCACGTGCCGCAGGCTAGATCTTCGCTGCGATAGCATGACCACGTAAGGTCGAGCGGTGCCGCAAGCTCGATGCCTTGTGCGACGATCTCGGCCTTTGAGTGATGGATTATCGGCGTGCGGATCTCGATGCGCGTTTCGGGCTTTGTGCCGGCGTCGATCGCCGCCTGAAAAGCTTCGTAAAATTCCGGACGGCAATCAGGATAGCCGCTGGAATCCTCAGCAACAGCTCCTATGTAGATCGCCTTCGCGCCCAGAACTTCAGCCCAGCTTGCCGCGATCGACAGCATATTCCCGTTTCGGAACGGAACGTAAGTATTCGGAATTTCGGCATTCGCGAGATCTGCTTCGCCGACCGGCATACTCCGATCCGTGAGCGACGACCCGCCGATCTTCGCAAGATATTCTATCGAGACATCGAGCCGTTTTTCAACGCCGTAATGGTCGGCGATATCGTTGAACGCCTTGCGTTCACGCGCTTCCGTTAGCTGGCCGTAAGAGATATGCAAAAACGCCGTCTCGCGACATTCCTGTCGTGCGGCCGCCGCCGTTACGCAAGAATCCATTCCACCGGAAACAAGTACAATTGCGAGGTTGCTGTCCATTTTAGAGGTTATTAACTATGCGCTGGATCCCATTCTTGATCAACATTGAAATTGATCAATAGGCCCAATCGAAGATCCATCAATTTTAAGTACGTGCGGAGTTCCCCTCATTAGACTCCTCGCACGTCGGTTCCCCAGATATATTTGTGCAGCTGTAGATTCAGGCGAAAATTACCGGTCATCTCTGAGACGGCGTGTGCGATCTCGACAAGTTCCTTGCAGCCGTGGACGGGTGAGATGAGGATCTCTTTGCACCGTCTCGCAAGCGCGTATCTCGCGATGATCTCATTCGCGAATTCGAGATCGCGCAGATCAGCGACAACGAATTTCACTTCATCGCGGTCCGGGCGAAGCCGTTCAAGATTTGGCCAATGGTTCCGGTCGCTTTCGGTCGATGCAGGACATTTCACATCGAGGATAACGCTCGCCCGCGGATCGACATTCTCGGTGCTAACGAAGCCGCCGGTTTCGATAAGCACCTCGTAACCGCGATCGCAAAGCTCGGTGATGAACGGAAATATATTTTTTTGCGCGAGAGGTTCGCCGCCGGTGACTTCGACAAGGCCGCAGCCGAATTCGTCGAGTTTCTCAAAGATATCGGCGAACGGCATCTTCTCGCCGCCCGAGAACGTGTATTCGCTGTCGCACCAAATACAACGCATCGGGCAACCCGTCAGCCGCACGAATGAGCACGGTCGGCCGGCGTGAGACGATTCGCCCTGGATCGAAAGAAAGATCTCCGTGATCCGAAGCGTCTGTTCCTCCCGTTGTTCCGGCTTCTTCATTACGCGTTAGATTTTAGCTTTAATTTTAGAACAAACCGAACCACTGATACGCGTTAATAACCTCGCCGAGACCGAATGAGGCGAGGTTCGCGATGATGATGACGGCGAAGGCGCGCGTCCAACTGACGGCTTCCATACCGCGAAACGCAAGCCAAAAGATCGCGCATTCCGCAACAGGAGCAAAAACCTCTGCAACGGAGAGATAAAGCCATCTCGGCGAACCGAAAAAAATGGCGGGAAGGACGATCACTACGATCGGATATGTACACGCGGTAAGCCAAATTCCGGCGAACAGTTTTTGCTTGAATGAGAATCTGCGCCCGAGGCCGATCAGCAATATCGGCGTCTCGATCAAGATCGTAATGAGATAGCCGAATGGCAGGAAATACCAAAGGTCGCCAAGCGGCAGATTTTGGGTCTGTACGAAATCGACTTCGTCAAAAAGGAACATATCAAAGCATTTTTACGAGGAAAGGAAACTCCGCCAGAACGTGACCGATCGCGAAAGCGAAATAAACGTCGCGGGCCGTTAGATAGTCAACCGTGAACCCGAACCACAGCACGACCGTCAGCGTTAGACTTACGATCAAAAGGCCTGCAACGAGCTTCGGCCAACCGCCTGCGTTCGAAAAAAGCGGTATCTCTTTCAAACGCCATGGGATCGCTCGCCGATCGACGAGCGGTATCAGAAGGAGCCAGACGAAATAATGGATCGATTCGAGAAAGACGTGCGTCGCAACGAGCAGATGGCTCGAAATACCGGGCAAGATCTCGCTCCCCGAATGCTGCACGATCCGCCAGAAAAGGCTCGTCTCTTCAGATAGCTGCGGCGTACCCGCAAGCGTCGCCCAGAGCAACAGCAGAAAGACCGGGATCGACGCCAAGGCGTAGTGATAAGCTCGAAGCCATTCGGGCCGCGTCCGCCGAATTTGCCGATCGAGGAACCACATCGCGATGAACGGATGTAGGTAAACAAGAGCGAGGCTCCAATATAGCGGAACGATCCAAGCAGCTGCGGCAAGCAGACACGCAACCGCGATCGCAAGCGACCAATCGCGCTGACGCTGCCGTCCGCGTAAGTAAAAGAGCGAACCGACCCAAAGGATCAGCCCCGTATTCCAGAACGCCGCCCAAGCCTGCCAATTAACGCCCGACCAGAGCCAATTCCCGCTTGCAAAATAGAGCGTCAAATATGCGGACGCAAGCACTACCACACCGCCGATCCCGACCAGATAGTAAGTTTGCGATCTTCCCCAACGCACCGGCATCCGCGCTACGAAGTAGCGGAATTCCATAAAATTGTGCGGGCCTGCAAATAGGAAGATCGTTACGATCGAGAGCTGCAGGGGAAAAGATCCGATCAATACGGCCGCGAGCGCACACGCGGCGATGAACGCCGTCAAAAAAATATGCGCGCTCGAAAGTTCGAAGCGATTGATTCGGATCTCCTGCATTTATTCTGAAGGTGTGGGCGACACAGCCGGATCGGGAACGATGAGCGTCGGTGTCGTGTTGTTCTCGCCGACCTCAAGTTTGATCTCGCCGCTTACGAATTTGTATTTCTGAATGGCCGGCGAGAAGATGCTGCCCTTTATCGACCGCGTCTCAAGCGGCGGTGCGATGTTGGCGTAAACGAGAGACGTAAGAGCGCCGCCCGCAAGAACGAGAACGACCGAGGCCGCAACTTTGCCCGTCTTTGTTGCTAATTTTCCTGACCGGAATGCCCACACACCGCCGAAAAGGATCGCAAGCGAAATGAGCGTGCCGCCCATGATCGTTTGTGTCTGCGAGACGCCGCCGACCTTTACCGCCGGCAATGTAGTCTGTCCATCAGTGCCAAGTTGAGCGACAAGTTCATTCAGTTCGCTTCGCGGAATGATGAGACGCGCTTCTCTTGCGTCCTTGTCGAGCCGTATGGTCAGGCGGCTGTCGATCGACGCATCCTTCTTTGGCTGGTTCGGCGTTCGGTCGGGCCGTGCGATATCGGCAAATGCCGGTACGGCGAAGATGAAAAGTGCCAAGACGGCGAGAGTTCGTTTTGTCATAGAAAGAAATTCCCCTTGTGTTCGAATTTTTGTTGGATTATACCGACTCCATTCGCAGAACGCTAAGACGTGGGTTGACTTGCGGCTTGACTGACAATTTTGCCGCATTTGCGATATTATTCTCACATATGCGATCCCAACTAAAACGCTTTATCTCGCAGATGGAACCGAACTCCATCGCCATCATTCCCGCCGCGCACGAACAGACTCGAAGTTACGATACGGAATTCAAGTTTCGCCAAGACTCCGACTTTTGGTATCTGACGGGATTTCCCGAACCTGATGCGATCGTCGTGATCGATAATGCCTCAAAAAAGCCGTTCACGCTCTATGTCCGCCCGCGCGATCCGCTGATGGAGACTTGGTTCGGCAGACGGCACGGCGTCGAAGGAGCGAAGAAACATTTTGGATGCGATCAGGCATTCTCGATAGAGAAATTCGCCGGCGACCTCGCAAAGCACATGAACGGGCACGATCATCTCTACTATCGTTTCTCGGTCGATCGCGCGTTGGATGACCGAATACTCGATTATTTCAACGAGCAGCGTGTTCGAAGGCTGAAGACCTCATATCCGCCGTATGCGATATTCGACCCGACGCCTATCATCGGCGAGATGCGTCTCCACAAGGATGCAAATGAGGTCGAGTTGATGCAGACGGCTGCGACGATCTCGGCGAATGCACACGTCCTCGCGATGAAAAAGACGCGGCCCGGAATGAACGAATCGCAGGTCGAATCGCTCATCGAGGCATATATGCGTGACAAAGGCGCAAGCGGCGTCGCATACAACTCGATCGTCGGCGGCGGCGACAACGCGACGATCCTCCATTATGTCGAGAATAATATGCCGCTCAAGGACGGCGACCTCTTGCTTCTCGATGCGGGAGCCGAATTTCAAAATTACGCCGCCGACATCACGCGCACTTTTCCCGTCAACGGAAAATACACCGTCGCGCAGCGCGAAGTTTACGATGTCGTCCTCGATGTGCAGGAAAAATGTATCGAATACACCGTTTCCGGCAACACGGTAAAAGCTCGGCAGGAATATTCCATCGAACTTCTCACAGAAGGAATGAAGCAGCTTGGCCTGCTCAAGGGAAAGACGAGCGACCTTATCAGGAAAAAGGCGTATTTGAAGTACTATATGCACGGCGTCGGCCACTATCTCGGGCTCGATGTGCACGATGCCGGGCGCTATTTCGTCGATCAGCAGGCACGCCGCTCAAAGCCTTTTGCGCCCGGAATGGTTCTGACCGTCGAACCCGGATTGTACATTCCGCCGAATGACAGGTCGGCACCTGCCAAATATCGCGGCATCGGGATACGCATTGAGGACGACGTACTTGTAACAAAGGAAGGTAATCGAAACCTGACTTCTGCCGTGCCGAAAAATGCGGACGAGATCGAGGCCTTGATGGCAAAGGCCCGTCCGAAGAGGTAAATTGACCGTGACTTTTGAGATCACAAGAGACCTGCCGCTTGCCTTTACGGGATTGCTCGTCGCGATCCTTTTCGTCCAATCTTCGCTCGACAAGGTCGCAGATTGGAAAGGCAATCTCGAATACTTGACCTCGCATTTCGGGAAGTCGCCGCTTGCGGCCTTCGTCCCCGTGATGCTCATTACCATCGCCGTTATGGAGCTTGCGACCGGAGTTGCTTCGGTTGTTGGGTTAGCTTATTTACTTGCGACAGGCTCCGCGGTCGTTCTCTTTTACGCGTCGATCGTAGGTTCTGCGGCGATATGCGGACTGTTCTTCGGCCAACGGATCGCGAAGGATTATGCGGGAGCAGCGGTCCTGATCCCGTATTTCCTTCTTTTGATGCTGTTGATGATCCTTTCGCTCCCTGCGCGTTCCGGCGCTATCGCTGGAGCCTTGTGATCTTCAAGCTCGCAACGTACGCCTTCTGATCGGTCGCTTTTTCAGCAGATTTTGCCGGCAATAGAGATTCGATCTCGATCGCCCAGCAATCCATCGTTACGGACTGCGGAGCCATATTCGTATTGAGTTCGAAGATCTTCGTCTCGTACATTCCGCTGACCGAGATCTTTATCTTCGCATTGCCCGTCCAAATGCACTGAACGCCTTCCGGGCAGCGTGAATCTTCCTCGACCGACAGGAACTTGATCTTTAGCCGGCCTTTTACGGCGCTTTTTCGTTGTCCCGCCTTTATCGAAACCGTTTCCGGTGCCTGAGCCGTGATCGTCATCGCGAATAATAGTGTAGAGATCAGTGTAATAGCCGCAAGTTTCATTCTCAACATCCTCATCTCAAGCGAACGCGATACTCGGTTCGCCGCATCCTTAGAACGGGTAAGCCGCCGGCGAGTTGCAAATTCTTTCGATGTAACTTCGCGGCGTAATAGCTCGTATTATAGTCCAGACACGGCTATTTTAACGCTAACAAAGGAAGGATCTATGAATAAGTTCTCGCAAAAGCTAATTACATTCGCCGCAGTTTTCACGCTCTTCACCGGTATTTTGCCGCTCTCTGCCGCCGCGCAGGCAAAAGCGGCGGGCATCGACCTCGCGGGAATGGACAAGTCCGTCGCGCCCGGCGACGACTTTTTTATGTATGCGAACGGCGGTTGGTACAGAACGGCAGAGATCCCGGCGGATCGATCTTCCTACGGCGCTTTTGACGCGATATTCGACGTCGTACAGAAACGCACGAAAGGCTTGATCGAGCAGGCCGGAAGATCGAAAGACCCCGAATCGCAGGCGATCGCGAACTATTACAAAGCCTATCTCGACACCGCCGCTATCGAAAAACTCGGCCTTTCGCCGATCAAGAGCGACCTCGAGGGCATCGCCGCGATCAAGAATGTTACCGATCTCTCACGTGTGCTCGGAAGTCAACTGCGTGCGGATGTCGATCCTCTGAATTCGACAAATTTCTACACGCCACGCCTCTTCGGCGTCTTTATCTCGGCGGATTTCAACAACCCTACGAAGAATGTTCCGTATCTTCTTCAGGGCGGTTTGGGAATGCCCGACCGCGACAATTATTTGAAGACCGACGACCGCAGCAAGGAACTTCAGACGAAATATCTCGCCCACATCGCAAAGACCCTAAACCTTGCAAACATTGAAGATGCCGATGTAAAGGCAAAACGCATCTTCGACCTCGAGGTCAAGATCGCGAACGCGCACGCAAGCCGCGAAGAATCCGCAGATGTACACAAGGCGAACAATCCATGGCAGCGCGCCGACTTTGCGAAAAAGGCGCCGGGAATCGATTGGGAGACGTATTTCAAAGCCGGCAGCCTCGACAAAGAACCGATGCTGATCGTTTGGCATCCGAACGCGACGGTCGGCGAGTCCGCGCTTGTTGCGAGCGAGCCTCTTGACGTCTGGAAGGAATACCTGACCTTCCGTGCCATCGACGGTGCATCCGGCCTTTTGCCCGCGGCTTTCGCGGACGAGAGCTTTGATTTCTACCGAAAAACGCTCTATGGCGTGCCGCAGCAGGCCACGCGCGAACAGCGGGCGATCAACGCGACAAGCAACGCCCTTGGCGACGCGGTCGGCAAACTTTACGTCAATAAGTATTTCCCGGCACGGGCGAAGGCCGAGATCCAAACCCTTGTAAAGAATATAGTTGCGGCATTCGGCAAACGCGTTGACGCCCTCGATTGGATGTCGCCCGAGACAAAGGCCAAAGCCAAGGCGAAGCTTGCGACGCTCTATGTCGGCGTCGGATATCCGGACAAATTCCGCAGCTACCGAGGCGTCGAGATCAAGGGAGATGACCCGCTCGGGAACGCCCGGCGCTTGAGCGCGTTCAACTACAAATGGAGCCTTTCAAAGCTTCGGCAGCCGGTCGATAAAACCGAATGGTGGATGACGCCGCAGACCGTCAACGCTGTGAATCTCCCGCTGCAGAATGCGCTGAATTTCCCCGCCGCTATCCTTAATCCGCCGTTCTTTGATATGAATGCCGACGCGGTCGAGAATTACGGCTCGATCGGCGGCGTGATCGGCCACGAGATCAGCCACAGCTTTGATGATTCCGGCAGCCAGTTCGACGCAAGCGGAAGAATGGTGAATTGGTGGACGCCCGAAGACTTTGACCATTTCAAGGCCTCCGGAGCGAAGCTTGCGGCGCAGTTCGACGAATACGAACCGCTGCCCGGATTGCACGTAAACGGCAAATTAACGCTCGGCGAGAACATCGCCGATGTCGCAGGCCTTTCCGCGGCTTACGATGCCTACAGAGCGGCCTATAAGGGCAAGGAAGCACCTTCTAAGAACGGCTTAAATGGCGATCAGCGGTTCTTTATCGCATTCGGCCAGGCATGGCGCGGGAAGATGCGTCCCGAAACGCTGCGCGTCATCGTAGCGACCGACGGACACGCTCCCGAGCAGTATCGCGCAGACACGGTTCGAAACCTCGACGCTTGGTACACGGCTTTTGACGTCAAACCCGGCGAAAAGCTCTATCTCGCGCCAAAAGACCGCGTTAGGGTCTGGTAGGAAGGAGTTTAAGAGTTTGGAGAGTTTGGAGAGTTTAGAGTTCAGAGTTTCGGACCGCCTGCACGAGCGGGCGGTCCGTATCTCATCGATCTACAACGTCTCGCCTTCCGGCTTACGTTCTCTTAGGCTGCGGCCGTTGCTTCGGCCTTGATCTTCGCTTCGATCGCGCGGGCGAATTCATTGGTCTTTGCCGATCCGCCGAGATCGCGCGTGATGTGCTCGCCGTCGGCAAAAACAGCGAGGATCGCGTTCTTCATCTTATCGCCGGCTTCCTTTTCGCCGATGTGATAGAGCATCTGGGCCGCCGACAGCATCAAGGCGGTCGGGTTTGCGATACCCTGGCCTGCAATATCCGGCGCCGAGCCGTGAACCGCCTCGAAAACGGCTCCAAGTTCGCCGATATTCGCTCCCGGCGCTAAGCCTAAGCCGCCGATCAAACCGGCACAAATATCGGACACGATATCGCCATAGAGATTTTCGAGCACAAGAACGTCGAACTGCTCCGGGCGCATCACAAGCTGCATACAGCAGTTGTCAACGATCTTATCGTCGGCTTCGATCTCCGGAAAATCCTTCGCGACCTTGTAAAAGCAGTCGAGGAAAAGCCCGTCCGAGAGCTTCATAATGTTCGCCTTGTGAACGGCAGTAACCTTTTTCCGTCCGTTCGCCTTTGCGTATTCGAAAGCATATAGCGCGATCCGCGTCGAGGCTTTCTCCGTAATGATCTTCAGGCTCTCGACAACGCCCGGCACAACCTCGTGTTCAAGTCCCGCGTAAAGGTCCTCGGTGTTCTCGCGTACGATCACAAGATCGAGTTCCGGATTGCGGCAAGGGATATTCGGCAAGGCCTTTACGGGCCGGACATTCGCGTAGAGATCGAGCGCCTTTCGCAAGCCGACGTTCACGGACGTAAACCCCTTGCCGATCGGCGTCATCTGCGGCCCCTTTAGCGCGACCTTGTTACGCTTGATCGACTCGATCGTCGCCTCCGGCAGCGTCGTACCGAGCTTCTCCTGAGCCTGTGCGCCCAAGATCTGCGTCTCCCATTCGATGTCAACGCCTGTCGCCTCGATAACGCGGACGGTCGCCGCAACGATCTCCGGGCCGATACCGTCGCCGGGGATCAATGTGATCGTGTGTTTCATAAGCAAATATAAAGACAATTTTGGCACAGGACGACGGTCTTTGCGAATCTGACCGCTCGCTTCTAAATTTCTATTGCTTTGCAGCCTTTCGAACGGCGTAATAACATCTTTAATAGCGAAGATATGACTACGGACGTACTAGTTATCGGCGGCGGCGTGATCGGATTGAGCATTGCCCGCGAACTCTCATTTGACCACAGCGTGTGCATCGTCGATTGCGGACGCTGCGGCGAAGGAGCTTCATCGGCCGCCGCGGGAATGTTGGGCGCTCAAGCTGAGGCATACGGCGACGACGCGTTTTTCAGGCTTTGCATCGATTCAAGAGAGATGTTCCCGCCGCTTGCGGCCTCGCTTCTTGAAGAAACCGGCGTAAATGTCGAGCTAGATAATGCGGGAACCTTGCTCTTGAGTTTTTCGGAGGCTGATATCTCGGCGCGTCGAACGCGTTTCGCGTGGCAGAAGGCGACGGGATTCGAGATCGAACAGGTTTCCGCAGCGGAGATCCGGCGCGAGGAACCATTTATCTCGACCGACGTTCTCGGCGGGTTCTATTTACCGAAAGACGGCCAGATCGACAACCGAAAGCTGGTTGAGGCTCTTCGCCGTTCGTGCGAGATTCGCGGCGTGAAATTTTTCGAGCAAACCGCGATCGACAAACTTGCAGTCGAGAACGGTAAGGTTACAGGAGCATTCGGAGGCAGCACAAAATTCTCTGCCGAAAAGGTCGTGCTTGCCGCCGGAGCTTGGGGAACAGCGATCGATGCGGGAATTGACCTGCCGTTCGTGATAAAGCCGATGCGCGGACAGATCTTGCAGTTTCGAACGGCGAAACGCCTTTTCGAGCACGTGATCGTCGGCCCGCGCGGTTATATCGTCCCGCGAAGCGACGGGCGCGTTCTCGCAGGGGCGACAATGGACGACGCGGGCTTTGACGAAACGATAACCAACGAGGCGACCGCGCATCTCATCGAAAGCACGACCGAGATCTCGCCAAGTCTCGGATCGCAAAAGCCGCAGGACGCTTGGACGGGTTTTCGTCCCGTTGCGCCGGATCGTCTGCCCGTTCTCGGCCGCGTACCGACGGCGGACGGCCTGATCCTCGCGCTTGGGCATTTCCGCAACGGAATTCTGCTCTCGCCCGTTACGGCGAAGATCATCGCGAACGAGATCCGAGGCGATGCCGCGCCGCATAAAGAATTTTCGCCGGCACGCTTTTTTTCACCGGCGGTTTAACGACAAAATGAAGTTTTTATTGAGTTTTTATTTGGTTTTGCTGCTCGCTGCCATAGCCGCGGCTCAATCCGGCCGCACGGCACCGACGCCCACACCTGCGCCCGCCGAGAGCACGCCGACGGCAAAAGAATTGTACGAAGAGGCTTCGTCATACGTCCGCGTAAAGGCGGATGAATTCGCGCAAAAGAAAGTCCCGTTCAGCAACGATCGCCTTGAGATCCTGCTCTCGCAGCAAAAGGCTCTCGCCGCGCACAACGCTCTTCGTCTCGGCGGCCGGAAGACGCTCGAAAAGGACGATCTTTATTATCTCGGAATGCTGCATTGGCTCGCGCAAGACCTTGACGGAACACGCGAGATCCTCACAAGTTATCTTGCCGCCGCTTCGGACGACAACGTAAAAGCTCAGACGGCGCGCTCGATACTTTCCGTCGTTCTTGCGAAGCAGGCAAGACCTGTCGAAGCGGCCAACGTGCTCGAAGATTACAAAAAGCACGAGCCTTCAAAACTCTCAGACATCGCGCGAATGACGGCCGAGATCGCAAAGTCATTCCAGTCTGCGAAAGAGTTCGAGAAGATGGTGCCATTCGCCGTCGCCGCGTATGAAACTGCAAAATCGATGCTCGATGACCCGAGTTACCGCCAACGCGGCCTCGACGAACTGCTCGACGCCGGAATGCTCGTTTTCGAGGCGTATCGCGATTCGAAGAATTCGGTCGAGGCCGAAAAGGCATTGGACGATATGCGTCTGACGGCGGCAAAGGCGAACTCCGCCGGATTCTACTATTACGCGGGCGATCAGAAGATCAAATACCTTATCGAAACGGGCCGCAAACCAGAGGCGATGAAATTCTACGAGGATATCGACGCAACGATCAACCGCAATCTGAAAGTGGTTTCGATCCGCGAAGACGTTCGGCGAAGATTCAAAGTGCGCCGCGACCAATACAGGATCCTCGGCGAAAAGGCTCCGGAATTCGTCGGCGTCGATGTGTCGTTTCCGGGCAGGCAGACGCTGGCTTCGCTCAAAGGCAAGGTCGTCCTTCTCGATTTTTGGGCCATTTGGTGCGTGCCATGCATTGAAGCGATGCCAGACCTGAAAGAATGGCACGAGATGTTCAGCCGGGACGGCTTCGAGATCGTCGGCATTACGCGATATTACGGCGAACCCGAAGGCCTGCCCGCGAACAAAAAAGATGAGCTTGCCCTCATCAAAGCGTTTCGCGAGAAACACAAAATGCCGTACGACATTCCCGTCGCTCTCGATCAGCGAAATCAGCTCGCATACGGAGCCACGCGTCTGCCGACCGCCGTGATTCTCGACCGCAAAGGCGTCGTACGATTCGTTGAATCGGGCACAAGTCCGCTGCGGCTTGCTCAGATCGAGGCCGCGATAAAGAAACTTCTCGAGGAAAATTAGAGTTTTAGGATGCCGAGGAATGGCACAAAACCGCGGCCGAACCGTACGCGCGGGTTTTACGATCGCATCGCCGATGTGCAGAACCTCGCGATGAAGATCAACGGCTATCGCGATTCCGTCAAGAAATATCTGCGTTCCCTCGAACTAGAAACCGGCCCGACGTCGCAGGTCCTTGACGCAGGCTGCGGGACCGGTCTTGTTTCGCTCGCATTTCGAGACACGAATATTAAATTCGAACGCTTGACCGGCCTCGATCTCTCGCGCAATTCGCTCGAAGTTGCCCGCGATGAATTCGCCGCCTTTCGCAGAAATCCGCGGCTCGTGAATTTCGTCCAAGCGAACGTGCTCGCGATGCCGTTCGCCGACCGGACATTCGACCTCGTGCTGATGTGCGGCGTGCTCGAATACGTGCCGCTTGACGCCGGGCTGGCCGAGGCCGCAAGAGTGATGAAAAAGGGCGCTCGCCTCGTTCTGCTTCCGGTCAAACCGTCGATCGTCGGCTCCGTCCTAGAACTGCTTTACAACTTCAAGATCCATCCGATCGAACAAGTTCGAGCGTCAGCCAAGAAAAGTTTCCGCATCGTCGGTAGTTACGAATTTCCGATCACCGAACCGATAGGATGGTCAAAGACCGGCTTCTTGCTCGAAAAGAAATAGAAAAACGAAAAGGCTGCCCGTTTCGAGCAGCCTTTTCTATTACGGTAACTCTACCAAGACTTACCAGCGGTTTCCGCGTCCGCCGCCGCCGCCGTATCCGCCACCACCGCCGCCGCCGCGCGGACGGTCTTCGCGGGGTTTCGCTTCATTGACCTTGATGTTGCGGCCCTGAAGTTCTTTACCGTCGAATTCGGCGATCGCTTTCTTGCCGTCTTCGGCGTTAGCCATTTCGACAAAGCCGAAGCCGCGCGAACGGCCGGTTTCACGGTCTTCGATCACGCTTGCTGATTCAACAGCGCCGGCCGAAGCAAAAAGGTCCTCGAGATCGTGGCTCGAGGTCTGGAACGAAAGATTACCTACGTACAGTTTCATTGACATACAAAAATTCATCTAAGCTCGCATATTCTAAAGAAGCGAGCGATCTAACAGAAGTTTTTTCCTTTGGAAATACGAGAACAGTAACAAACGAAAATCTCGAGGCCCTCAAAATTCAAATAAAACTTCTAACCCTATACAACCAACCCTCGACATTTTCGCAAAAGCTGAAAGTTACAGCCGATCAAAAATCCCTCGCGACCGAAGCGAACGCTAATTGACGCGCGGCGCTTAAAAGGCAGGACTATCACGTTAAATAATCCTTATTCGGATGCCGCTCGGCAAGTCGCAAAATACGATTTTCGGCTCCTAGGCCGAAGACAATAGCTCTTTGATCTTTTCGAGCTGCAAGCGTGCGGCCGCCTCGCCGCGTTCGATCATTTCTCGAAAGGGGCGAATATCGAACATACTAAACTCCGCGATCGCGGGCGAGATGACGACGTCGGCGTCCGCGTGCTGCCCTGTGGATGCGGTCTTTAAGATCGCGAGCGACGAGCGAACGAGTATGCCGAGCGAGGATCTCGGCGGCGTCTCGAACGATGCGCCGCACGCCGTCAGATCGATGCCGATCACAACATCCGCACCCATTTCGCGGGCGGTTCTTGCCGGCAATGGCGAGAACGCTCCGCCGTCGATCAACAGCCGATCGTCGATGCGGACAGGCGTGAACAACCGAGGGACCGCCGAACTCGCACGCACTGCCTTCAAAAGATCTCCGCTTGAGATGATCACGCCTTCGTTCTTGATCACGTCGTATGCCGTTATCGCAAGCGGAAGTTTCAGCTCATCGAAAGTGCTCACGCCGATCTTCTTCTCAACGAACTTGCCCAGACGGTAATTCGACAGCAGGCCGAATCGCGATACCGTGGGAGCGACGACCGAGGGATAGCGAAGTTTTACAGCGATGGCTTCGATCTCGTTCGGCGTAACGCCGGCGGCGATCGCGGCGCCGATGATCGAACCTGCGGACGTGCCGGCGACGAGATCGATCGGAATGTCGTTCTCGACAAGCACCTTCAAGGCTCCGATATGCGCGAATCCGCGTGCGCCTCCGCCTGATAGTGCGATGCCGACCTTTTTTCTCATTTCGCCGCCTGCTCGTACGCCGCCTCAAGCAGCCGCCAAACCTTCTCGATATGCCGTTCTTCGACGTGTACGGAGCCTACCGACAGCCGAAGCGTGATTCGGCCGTTGAGCTTCGTGTGCGAGATATAGGCTTTGCCGGAAGAATTCACGATACGCATTATCTCTTCGTTTAGTGCGTTCGTAGCCTCGGTATTGGCGGCCTTCGCTCGAAAGCAAACAAGTGCGAACGGCACAGGCGCCGCAACTTCCCAATGCGCGCTCTCTTTGACCCAGCCCGCGAAAAGACGCGCCAAGCGGCAATGCTCGCGTATGCGGCCGACAAGTCCCGCGCGCCCGAAATACCGCATCACGAACCATAATTTCAGCGAGCGAAATCTGCGGCCGAGCTGTATGCCGTAATCCATCCCGTTCTTGACGCCCGCTGCGTCGTCCGTTCGCAGATACTCCGGCACGAGCGAAAACGCCTTCTTCAGGTCGTCAAGATCGCGGCAATAAAGCACCGAAAGATCGAACGGAGTAAAGAGCCATTTGTGCGGATTCATCACGATCGAATCCGCGCGCTCCCAGCCGTCAAAAAGCGTTTGAAGCTCCGGCAGGATCGCCGCCGAACCTGCGTACGCCGCATCGACGTGCATCCAAATTCCGTGCTTTTCACAGATGTCGGCGACGGCAGCGACCGGATCGACGCTCGTCGTCGAGGTCGTGCCGATCGTCGGTATAACGCAGATCGGCAAAAAACCCGCCGCGACGTCCTCTTCTATCGCCGACGCAAGCTTTTCCGCACGCATCTCGAAACGCTCATTCGTCTCGATCTTTCGCAGACTTTCGAGCCCAAGCCCAAGCGTTATCACGCTCTTATCGATCGAAGAATGAACGTGTTCCGAAACATATACGCGCATTTTCGGCGCGTCGGCGCGGCCCGCAAGTCCGAGTTTTCGTGAATTGGGATCTGCGCGTTCTCTTGCCGCGGCGATCGCGTGCATGGTCGAGACAGAAGCGGTGTCGTAAATTATGCCCTCGAAAACATCCGGCAATCCTGTCATCTGCCGAAGCCAATCGAGCACGACGTCTTCGAGTTCGGTCGATGCCGGAGCCGTCCGCCAAAGCATCGCCTTCATATCGAATGCCGCCGCGAACATCTCTGCAAAAACGCCGACCGAACTCGTCGAGGTTGAAAAAAGACCGTGGAAATTCGGGTGATTCCAATGCGTGACCGCAGGCAGGATGATGTTGTCAACGTCGTCAAGCACCGCCGCAAAAGATTCGCCGAATTCCGGCGCCGCCGAAGGCAGGGCGTTCTTGACGTCGTCCGGCCGTATCTGCGAAAGCACGGGAAATTCCTCGATACGCTCGAAATAGTCCGCGAGCCGATCCACGACCTCGTAGCCATAGCGCCGAAAATCATCCGTCGGCATATCGCCAAATTGCGTCATTTTCTCCATAAAGCTTCGACCTGCCGCGAGCGGCGTCAGGGCAGAGAAACTTGAAAAAAGTGCCCTTTTCGCTCGACAGTTCGGGTAATACCCGTATAATATCACCTACGAATATCTCGCCAACGTTTTAAGAAGAAAGAATTTACCCGCTCCCCAACGTTCAGGTTTCGCGAAGAACGGAAAATGGACGAAGAAGAGTAGAGATGCGACAAAGTAGAAGCCTGCCGATATCGGCCTACAACTTTGCCGCCGGCTTTTGGAAAATATGACGCCCGAAGCGGAACACGAGACAAAAGAAGGCTTTATACGCGGCCTCGGCCTGCTCGATTCGACGATGATCGTCGCCGGTTCGATGATCGGATCCGGGATATTCATCGTTTCCGCCGACATCGCGCGGCAGGTCGGCTCTCCCGGATGGCTTCTCGTCGTTTGGCTCATTACGGGCGTTCTGACCGTCGGGGCGGCGCTTTCCTATGGTGAGCTGGCGGCAATGATGCCAAAGGCCGGCGGAATGTACGTTTACCTCAAAGAGGCTTATGCTCCGTTCTGGGGCTTTCTCTACGGGTGGACCCATTTTCTTGTGATCGGAACGGCGACGATCGCAGCCGTCGCGGTCGCTTTTGCGCGTTTCACAGGCATTCTCGTTCCATCGATCTCCGAAGCGAACTATATTATCGAACCCGTCCGCATCGGCTCGTCCAGTTACGCGTTGTCGCTTTCGACCGCTCAGCTTGTCGGCGTCGTGATGATCGTTTTCCTGACCTGGCTGAACACGCGCGGCCTAAAGCTCGGCAAGATCGTCCAGAACGTGTTCACGTTCGCAAAGACTGGTTCCCTGATCGCGTTGATCGTACTCGGAATAATCGTCGGGCTGGTTTCGTACCCGGAGATCGCAGCGGCGAATTTTAGCGACCTTTGGACGGTCCGCGGTTCGCTCGCGAATGTCGATGAAGGAAGTTTGACGGCCGTATCCACATTCGGGCTTTTTGTCGCGATCTGTGTCGCCCAGACGAATTCGCTGTTCTCAGCCGACGCCTGGCACAACGTAACCTTCACCGCCGGCGAAGTTCAAAACCCGAAGCGCAACTTGCCTCTTTCGCTGCTTTTGGGAACCGGCGGCGTCATACTGCTTTACCTCTTGGCGAATATCGCGTATCTGGTCACGCTTCGCTTTGATACGATCCAGGATATTTCCGTCAACCACAGCAGCCGGATCGGTTCGTTTTCGGCCGATGTGATATTCCCCGGATTCGGTGCGGGGATAATGGCCGTCGCGATAATGATCTCGACCTTCGGCTGCAACAACGGCCTGATACTCGCCGGGCCGCGTGCATATTACGCAATGGCAAAGGACGGCCTTTTCTTTCAGGCTGTCGGGCGTTTGAACAAGTTTCACGTCCCCGCTTGGGGCATCGTCGTTCAAGGCATCTGGTCCGCTTTCTACGTTCTGCCGCGTACGATCAAGACCGGCGCTGACGGCGCCATCAGTTACGGCAGCCTCTACGGCGACCTTTTGACCTACGTCATTTCGTCTGCCTTGATCTTTTATATCTTGGCGATCGCGGCCGTTTTCGTGCTTCGCGTGAAACAACCGGATGCAGAACGTCCGTATAAAGCATTTGGATACCCCGTAATTCCGGCTATTTACTGCGTCGGCGCGACGGTCATCCTGGCTATTCTGTTCATTTATCAAACCACGGCAACGTGGCCCGGCCTGCTCATTGTTCTAACGGGCGTGCCGGTGTATTTTGTTTGGAAAACGAGGCAGAAACACGACCGGTAGGAAGTGTGCCTCACTTTTTGATCCGAGTGGCACAGCTTGCTGCCGCTCGTGTTTCCGCCTTAATTTAGGAGGTTTTCGATGTCACTATTTGCGACCAAACCCATTTCGAGGATCATTGCCGAAGCAGAAGAGACCGGCGAGCACGCCCTTAAAAAGGCACTAAGCGCGCTCGATCTCACGATGCTCGGCGTTGGCGCCATTATCGGAACGGGCATTTTCGTTCTTACGGGCCAAGCAGCCGGCAAACACGCCGGTCCGGCCGTTGTTCTCTCGATGATCCTTGCGGGTATCGTGAGCGCCTTTGCAGCCCTCTGTTATTCAGAATTTGCCGCCAGCGTTCCGATCTCGGGTTCGGCCTATGCCTACGGTTACGGAACCTTGGGCGAATTCGTCGCCTGGATCATCGGCTGGGATCTGATCCTTGAATACGCATTCGGCGCCGCAACTGTCGCCGTCGGCTGGTCGGGTTACACCGTTAGCCTTATGCGCGAGAATTTGGGCATAAACTTCCCTCTTTCTTTAAGCGCGCCGCCCGGAGCGATAAAAGATACCGCCGGAAATGTCATCGGGCAGGGAATTTTCAACCTTCCTGCCGCATTGATCGCCGTTGCGGTAACTTTGCTGCTCATTCGCGGCATTAAAGAATCCGCGAGTTTCAACTCGATCATCGTCATCATCAAGGTGATCGTTGTCGTGCTCTTTATCGTCGCCGGCATCGGCTTCGTCAACACGGACAATATCGGTATCGGCTGCACTGTGGGAGCTCCCGGATGCGCCGAATTTATGCCTTACGGCTTTAGCGGCATCATCACCGGCGCAGCCGTCATCTTCTTTGCCTATATCGGGTTTGACGCTGTCTCGACCGCGGCTCAGGAAGCAAAGAACCCGCAAAGGGATATGCCGCGCGGCATCCTGGGTTCGCTCGCCATCTGTACCGTGCTTTACATCCTCGTATCGGGCGTAATGGTCGGGCTTGTTGACTACAAAGCCCTTAAAGAAGCCGCCGCTCCGCTCGCGACCGCCATCGACGAAGCTCTCAAAGCCAATCAAGGCGCGACCGCAGGCGTGATGGGAACGATCCTAGCGATCTTCTCGTCCTGGATCATCAAGATCGGAGCCGTTCTCGGCTTAAGCTCAACGATGGTCGTGATGACGATGGGACAGCCCCGTGTGTTCTATTCGATGTCCAAGGACGGGCTGCTTCCAAGCTGGGCCGCAAAGATCCATCCGAAATATCAAACGCCGCATATCACAACGGCGATCACAGGCGCTGTCGTTGCGATCCTTGCCGGTTTCGTCCCGATCAGCCTGCTCGGCGAACTCGTCTCGATCGGAACGCTCTTCGCGTTCGTGATCGTCGGAACGGGCATCATCATCCTGCGCTCATCGAACCCGGCCCTGAACCGGCCGTTCAAGGTGCCTCTCGTGCCGTTCATTCCACTTGCGGCGGTCGTCTCGGCGGCGTTCTTAATGAACAGCCTTCCGCTCGACACTTGGATACGCCTGATCGACTGGATGGCCATCGGCCTTCTGGTATATTTCGGCTACAGCTATACGCACAGTAAACTTACGGTCGAAGGAACCGAAGCGGATGCGCTGCCGGCAAACTATAAGCCGCCGTTCGCCGCTATGCTCGGCATCGTGCTTGTGGTTATTTTGACCATTTACCAGGTCATGGCTCCGTCGAGCGGGCTTGGGCTTGGGCTTGAACCCGACAAGAAGGTGGCGGACAGCATCAGCCTGAACCTTGCCATCCGGCTCTTTGCATGGGTTCTGACCGGTGCTCTTGTCTTTATGATAATGTACGGCAAACGCGCAGGTACCGCGGCACGTAGCGCTTCGACAAAATCCATCGGCCTGATACTCTCGCTCGTGAATATCATCCTTTGGGGCATCGTCACCTATTGGTACTTCCAGCACATCCACGACAAAGTGGCTCCGTAAAACGACCACTTCGTTCAGATGCAAAAAAGGCTGCCCCAAAAGGCAGCCTTTTTTATTGCAGAAGCCCGCGCGTCAGCAAGGGCGTAACACCCCACACGATGCAGTAGCCCGCGCGTGAGTAACGGAGTAAGCCGCCGGCAGCAAATGAGGCAGATATTGACCACAGAGCACACAGAGAAAATGCGACCGATCGAGGCGGAAACCCGACCGGTAGGGAGGGTGAAGAAAAAGCTTGCCCACGAAAGGCTCGAAACATACGAAAAATGTCTGGATACCCGTCAGAACCTACGAGCGATAGCGACTCTAGCTCCTCAATACAGAAGCCCGCGCGTAAGCAAGGGCGTAGAACTCTATCCAAGACAAACTCGGCTTTCTTTGCGACCTTGTATGTCGCGAAGGAGGAATGGGCAAGTCGGCGGCAGAGTCGCCTCCGACGTGGTATTTGGACACGTAATTCACGGCCTAAAGGCGCGTGGCTATTTTGCCATTCGGGAAGGCACAGTTCGCGAAGGGCGAATATTTTTTGTGGTCCGCTTGATGTATTCAGCGTGCTTTGCACGCGGCAAGAATGTAGCTACACATGGAGCGAAGCAGAATGTGTAGATAGGCGACACAAATTCCAACGGAAGCGTGCCTTGCACGCGACAGAGGCGTTTGTCGGCGGCTGAGCCGCCACCGAGGTTGGAATTTGGAATCGGTTCCACGGCTTAAAAGCCGTGGCAATTCAAAAGCAATGCGGACGGGAGCGTCCGCGGTCCGAAGGCCGCTTCCGCCGATGCCGTTTCGGGCGATGTCGGAAAAGCGTAGCATTTCCGCACGGCAAACTCTCCAAACTCTCCAAACTCTACGAACTCTACTCAGTCAGATCCTGAGCGGTCGGGGCGTCGATCTTCTCAAGGACGGCCTTGTTGATCTCGATCTTTCCGGCTTGCTCAAGACGCTGCCTTGCGGCCGCAAGATAATCGCCGAAGACATTGCTTCGCTTCATACCGAGAAGCTGTTCCATCAGCGAACTCCTTTGGGTTGCGAATGCCGCCGAATCAGCCTCTTTTCTTTGCGTAACGCCGACGATCACCCAGTTGTCGCCGACCTTTAGCGGCTCTTTCATCACCTCGCCGTTGCCGAGAGCGAATATCGCGTCCGAAAGCGCCTGGCCGCTTGCGGCGGACGGGCCTTCGCCGACAGGAGTGCCGATAACGTAATCATCCTTCGTCTTTGCCGTAATGCCCTTTGCCGAAGCTGCGGAAGCGAGCGATGCAGCGTCCTTTGCGCCGGACGAGATGGCCTTTGCGATCTCCTCGACCTGTGTCTGCGCTTTTTCTAGCTTATATGCTGCCTCGACCTGCGTGCGTACCTCGGCAAATTCGGCGTCGCGCGGCTCTTTCTTATCAACCAGCACGGGAAGCGCAAAACCATTCTGGATCGGGACGACGTCGCCGACATCGCCTGCCTTCTCGAGCGGCTTGATGCCTTCTTCGAACTGCGCCGAGATGCCGATATCCGCGATGTCATCGCCGGGTTTTACATAGCCCGTCTCCTTGACCATCTCGCCCGCGGTCATATTCGCCTGCGACGCGAACTCCGCAGCGGTCTTTGCCGGATCTTTCGACTGCTTCAGCGCGTCATCGACCTTCTTTGCGAATTCGAGAGCGGCGGCATACGCCCGTCGGTTGCGGAGCGAGACTTCAAGCTCCTTCTTGGCCTGCTCGAACGTCTTTGGAACCGTCTCGCCGCGTCTGAGGATAAAAATGCGTCCCTGATATAGGATCGGATCGGTGATCTGGCCCGGCTCGAGCTTCAGAAGCTGCTGATACGGATCGTCCGCTTTCGACGGATTCTCGCGGACAGGGCCGGAAAGCTTGCCGCCATTGCCTGCCGTCGCCGGATTTTCAGATCGCCCTTTTGCGAGCGCCGCAAATGCCTCTTCGGTTACCGGGCCGCCGCTTGCGCGAAGCTGCGTAACGAGTTCGGTCGCCTTTCCTTGTATCTGTGCCTCTTCATCCGGCTTCGGCACACGCAGAACGATCTCCTGGCCTTCGACGCCCATCGTCTTCTTATCCGGCGCAAGCGCATCCCATTCGGCCTTCAGGTCAGCGTCCGAGATTGCGAGCTTCTGCCCGATCTTCTCGGAGTTTACGAAGATATATTTGATCTTCTTTTGCGGCTCGTTTATGTAGTACGAGGCTTTATTCTTCTCGAAATACGCCTTCAATTCGTCGTCCGACGGCTTTAAGGTCTTCGCGATCTCGGTCGGATTCAGCGAAACATACGAAATGTTGAATTTCGCGTTCCGCTTCTGGTATTCGTTCAACACCTCAGCGTCAGAGATCGTCACGCCCGCCGTGATATAGGCCTGAAGCTTCCGGGAGCTAATGTCGTCGCGGACGCTTTGCTCAAATGCCGAGACGCTTCCATATTGCCCGATAACGGCTTCTTCGTACTTTTTCTGGTCAAAAGCCGACCCGTCCGGGTTCGCGCTCTGCTGCCGTATCTCGTCCGCAACCTCTCGATCCGTCGCGGTCAGACCAAGCCGTGCGGCCTCGACGCGCATCACGCGGCGGTTGATCAAGGATTCGATCACCATCGTCGCCGGGAACTGTCCGCGGCTGAATTGACTGAACTTTTCCCTTTCACGCACGACGTCAGCGACCGTGATCGATTCTCCCGCGACCGACGCCGCAACTTCCTGGCTCCGGCTTAAGTCCCCTGTTTCGAACGTGTTACGGGCCGGTGTATAGAAGAAGATCAGCGAACCCGCCATCAGGATCGCGAAAACAAAGAGGACGAGATTGCGTGTCTTTTCAAGACGGGTAAAAAACCTTAACATTTACAAAGTACCTATATTTCGAGTATTCACTCTGGATAGTTGGATAGAGACAAACCGCAATTCTAGCAAAGCACCCTGTAAAATCCAACGCGTAAACCCGATGTATCACACCATTTTCATTTCAAGACGGATCGAGGCGGTCTTGCAGTTTGATGCACATTTAGCCGAAAATGACTTTGGAGAATGATCAAAAGCGCTGCAATTGTCATAAAACCCGGCCACGCCGAAGCGGAAGCGACCGCCCGCGAACTCACTCAATGGTTCGCGGCTCGCGGCATTGAGCAGGCCGGCACGTTTCCGGCCGATGACGCCGCGGCGAACCTCTCGGCCTGCGACCTTGTCGTTGTCCTCGGCGGCGACGGGACGATGATCGCCGCGGCCCGTATGATCGGCGAAGCCGAAGTGCCTGTTCTCGGCATCAACTACGGAAGCCTCGGCTATTTGACCGAATTTCGCATCGAAGAACTCCATTCGGCCGTCGAATCCGTGCTTGACGGAGCCTTCGAAACCGACCATCGCGTTATGCTCCATGCCGAACTTTTCCGCGACGGAGAGAGTATGGCGGAAGGCCGCGTCCTGAACGACGTCGTGATAAACAAGGCTGCCTTAGCCCGCATCATCGCGATCGAAGTACGCTTAGACGGCCTTTTCGTGAACTCTTTCCGCTCCGACGGCCTTATAGTCGCGACTCCGACCGGTTCGACCGCCTATAACCTCTCCGCCGGCGGCCCGATCGTTTTTCCTTCGATGAACGCCGTCGTTTTGACGCCGATCTGCCCGTTCACGCTCTCAAATCGGCCGATCGTTGTTCCCGATACCGCCGAGATCGAGCTAAAACTTGAGAACGGCAACGAAGGCGTCATCTTGAGCCTCGACGGTCAGACCGGCTTCCCGCTTATCGTCGGTGATATCGTCCGCATCCGCAAAAGCCGCACAAAGCTGGACCTCGTTGCGCCCGAGAACCGTAATTATTTCGACGTCCTGCGAAAGAAACTGCAATGGGGACGCTGAGTCGGACGCTGACTGAAAACCAGTCGTACTCCTGCCTTATTCGTGCATTCGTGGCAACATTCTTTTGGTCGGAAATGCCACTAATGCACGAATAAAACCTTCTGATGCACACCGATCAGCAAACTCGTCCATTTTGGAGAACGCGTAGCGAAAAGATGTGGAAGCGGCATCTGTGTCCACCTGCGGTTGAATCTTCCCGCAAGTGAACGTAGATCAACGCAGATCGCAGACCGCCTCATTCGTGCATTCGTGGCAACATTCTTTTGGCCAGACCGCCTCATTCGTGCATTCGTGGCAACATTCTTTTGGCCAGACCGCCTCATTCGTGCATTCGTGGCAACATTCTTTTGGCCGGACCGCCTCATTCGTGCATTCGTGGCAACATTCTTTCGGTCAATCCAAATTCTCAAAGATCCATGGTGGCAACATTTGTTGCACGCTCATTTATGAGTATAACATACTTGTCAAGCGCTTTTTTTCGCCCAAAAAACGCCCTTCTACTCGAAGAGCGTCGTCTGCTCGTCCGTTTGGTCGCCTAAACCCTCCGGAAACCACTGATACCGGCCGAGGTCGCATTTGCCCGACGCGTTGAACTCAACGCCTTCCGCTTCGAGCAGCGTCTGCTGCAAATTTACGGGAATCGTGAGCTTTCCCGTTGAGCATTTCCCCAGCGAATTTATTACGCGCTGCCACGGCACTTTATCCGTATCGGCACCGTGCATTACAAAGCCGACCGTGCGCGCCGTATAGCCTTCGCCGAGGATGATCGCGAGTTGGCCGTACGTCATCACGCGGCCCTTCGGGATATCGCGGACGATGGCGTAAACACGCTCGCGGTAGTCCAATGAATTTACGGCGCTCACTTTGCCCGATAGACCTGCAAGGTCGTTACCTGCCGCACCATTCTTGCGTGCTTCTTTTCGCCGGTCGCGACGACTTGCCAGGGCCCGTATTTTGCGTCGAGCGGCTTTCCGCCGATCTTATCTGCCAGGATCACGGTATCATCGGTAAATTCAGGATCGAGCTCGGTCAGCGAAAATACCGCGTGGTAACCGTCGGCAGCACTGATCACAAGGTACTGACCGATCATCGGGCCACGAAGCTCACCGCCGAATTTTGCGCCCGCAGATGCAAGGATCGACCGCAGCTCGACACCCGAGTAAACTACGTCAGCACCGTCATGGTCCTTGATCTTTACCTCGACACGCGGCAACGCGGCGAGGTCTTTGGCCTTCATTGTTACAGACTTCCCGCCTTCGACGCTGACAAGGAATGTTGGCTCGGCCTTCTGCGAAAACGCCGGGATGGTCGCCGCCAGTAGTATTGCGAGCAAATAGAACGTTCGTTTCGTATTCTTCATATTTCTTTCAGAAATGTGCGTGCCGGAGAACCGTCGCCGCCGCCGCCGTGATACTTGAGCGGCATACAGATGATCTCGTAATCACCGGGAGCGACCGCTCGAAGATCCGCGCCTTCTAGGATCACTACCTCGCTGCCGAGCAGCGTCTTATGAACGGGATGGCCGGGCGAACCGCTCTTCTCGATCGAGAGATAGTCAATGCCGACGAGCACGATGCCGTGCCGGACGAGCATCTCTGCCGTCTCCGGCACAAGATAGCTGAAATCCGTACGAAATCCATCTTCTGGCGTGTTCCAAAACGCGGAATTTCGCGTCTTGAAAAGTACGCGCTCGACACCCGCGAGGTCGCCGACGTGTTCCGGTCCGACCGCGACGACCTCTTCCGGAACGCCGACCACGCGGCACTTACCCATAAGCTTCGCCGGATCGAGCGCATCGACACGTTTTGCTCCGTCGATAAAGTGATTCGGCGCATCGACGTGCGTTCCCGAATGTACGCCGAACGAGATCTGCGATACGTTCGCGGTCGAACCTGCCGCGATCGACTTGAACGAATTCACCTCGACGCCCGGATCGCCTTTGTAGATCGGCATATCGGGCGAGATACCGATCGTGATATCATAAAGCTTCGTCATTTTACTTCCTCAAAACCGTTGTCTCCATCGAGCTTTTTGAGCCGATAGACCTTATTCGCACCTGAACGCCGCCATTTATCGTTGCCTGTGGATATATACTTTTGGTTGTAAAATACGGGCGTTTTGCCGGGCTTTGCGGTCAATTTCCAACTCGTGAACGTGTCGCTCGCGTCGAATTTACTAGATTGATACCAGCCCAATTCGACCGGCTTGTCGTTCTTGAATTCGTAGATGGAAACACCCGTGCCGCCTTCGCCCTGGTGCATTCCGCCGCCGAATTCGAGCACGATCTCGTCAAGCCCGTTGCGGTTCACGTCCGGCACCTTCTCGATGCTGAGAGCCCAACCCGAATCCTGTACGAAACTCGAGACGACCTTGCCTTTCTCGATGATCGCAAGCCCGACCCAGCCTAGTCCGTTGCCCGTCTGGCAAAATTGATAGAAGACCGCCATTTGAACCGAGTTCGGTCGTGTGAATGCACCCTCAACCGAACCCGTGTACTCAGGCGAATCAGGACAGCCGTCAGACACAAGCTTCTTACGAACCGGCGGTAAGACCTTGGTTTCGTATAGCTTTGCGATCGACTTCGGCGGCTCGACCTGTTCGCCGCTCGCAGGCAGCGTCGGATCGTGAATAACTATCCGCTGGCCGAACGCGGCGGGTACCAAAAACGCCAAGATCGAAATGGCGATAGAGAGATGTTTTACCTTCATATACTTTAGATTAGACGAAAGCCGCGAAATTGAACAACCCCCCGTTCAGCCTAATTCCCGATTCAGCGAACCGGCCATCTAGGGTGTAAAATCAAGATTTATGCTCTCTGTCCCTCGTATTGCGGCCTCAAGCTATTCGAACACTGCTCCCCTAGTCTGGAGTTTCCTTTATGGCTCCCTTCGCGGCTCGACCGAGCTGATAATGGACACGGCTCCGGCGCGTTCGGCAGAACTTCTCGCGAACGGGCGAGTCGATGCCGCGTTGGTTCCGGTCTTTTCCTATCAAACTATCTCCGACGTAAAACTTATTCCCGATGTCTGCGTCGGCGCAAAAGAATGCGTTCGAAGCGTCTGTCTCGTTACAAAAGGAATGGAGCTGGCGGATGTGAAAAGCGTTGCTCTCGACGTATCATCACGCACGTCGGCAGCGCTTACGAAGGTGATCTTCCGAGAGTTCATCGGTCGCGAACCCAAGTGGATCGATGCCGCTCCGAACATCGACGAAATGCTCGAACACGCCGACTGCGCGCTTCTCATTGGCGACCCTTCGCTCAGGATCCCGAATGAGTCGAACGGCAACGGCAATTTGCGAAAATTCGACCTCGTCGAGCTATGGCGTAAAAATACCGGGCTTGGATTCGTTTTCGCGATGTGGATGACGCAAAACGCGGCCTCGCCGCTCGATTTTGCCGCCGCCCGCGACGAAGGCATCGCCCATCTCGACGAGATCGCCGCGAATTATACCGAGCAGATCGGGCTCGCGACCGCAGAACTCGTGGATTATCTGGAGCGAAGTATCTCCTATTCTGTATCGGATGAAATGTTCGGCGGTCTCGATCTCTATTTCCGCCTCGCGCACAAACACGGGCTGATCCAGCGAAACCTACCACTCGAATTCGTCTAGCTCGTGCGCCTTCGGCCGCTTCAGCTCTTGATACAAAACCTTGTCGATGATCTTGCCGTGTTCTTTGATGTGTTCGACGATCAGCAAAGCCTGGTGGATGCGCAGGTCGATGTCCTTGATATTGCCGAGATAATAGAGAAGCGAGCGTTGCTTTCCGGGCGTCAGAGAGTGAAATATTTTGTCGCCGGCGGCGTCCTGGTCGAGAACCTCGCGAAACTCATCTGGCATCGGCAGGCCGTACTTGCTTTCGTCGATCGCGAGTTCGACGCTCACCTTGTCGCCCGCGACAATGCCGAGAGCGTCGCGCTTCTTTTTGTTGACGATTATGAAGAAATTTCCGCGAGACGGCATCAGCGCACACTGGAACGCTTCACCACCGTTGACCGTGCACACAACGCGCTTATAGACGCCCTTAAAACCGAACTTATCGACCGTCTTTTTCTCGACCACGAGCGTGTGCCAGCCCGATTCGTCCCACCGCACCAACTCGGTCTTTAATTTAAGGCTCTTTACGGGCTTTGGCATGGCTCCAAGAATTGTAAATTGCTAATCGCAGAATTGTAAATTGGTTCGATTTTGTGCCGGCGGATAATTAGCCGATTTGCGATCGACGCGAATTGCGAAAGTCCGGTTATGCGTTAAAATATTTCTAGCGAATATGGACATTCAGGCGATATTGGATCGGACCTTGGCGGGCGAACGTCTTTCGACCGAGGACTGTACGGCGCTTTTGGAATCAAAGGATTTCGTACGCATCGGCCTTGCCGCTGATGAGATCCGACAGCGAAAGAACGGCCCGGATGTCGTTACTTACATCATCGACCGAAACATCAATTACACGAACGTTTGCAACGTCGTCTGCACGTTCTGCGCTTTTTATCGGCGGCCGGGCAAGCCCGATACTTATGTCCATTCGATCGAAGAGATCGAGAAACGCATCGACGAGACGATCTCGCTCGGCGGCACCGGCGTGCTGATGCAGGGCGGCCTTCACCCCGATTTCAACATCGAGTGGTACGAGGAGCTTTTATCGACGCTGCACACGAAATACCCGGACTTTCAACTGCATTGCTTCTCGCCGCCCGAGATACACAATATTTCGCTTATTTCGAAGCTTGATTACGACACGATCGTGCAGCGTTTGAAGGCTGCAGGGCTGAATTCGCTTCCGGGAGGCGGCGCAGAGATCCTCGATGACGAAGTGCGAAAGCGCGTCTCGACCAAATGCACGACCGCCGAGTGGCTTGACGTGATGCGCTCCGTCCATAAGGCCGGATTGATCTCGACCGCGACAATGATGTTCGGCATCGGCGACCGCATCGAACACCGCGTCCGCCACCTCGATCTCGTCCGCGGGGTACAGGATGAATCCCTCGCCCGCATTGCAGAAACGGGTGCGGGAGGTAAATTCACGGCGTTCATTCCGTGGACATTCCAACGCGAGAACACCGCCCTCGGGCGCAAGATCACGGAGGAGCCAACCGGCATCGACTACCTGACGATGCTTGCCGTGTCGCGCCTCTTCCTCGACAACATCCAGCACATACAGGCGTCTTGGCTCACGCAGGGACTAAAGATCGGGCAGGCCGCGTTACGCTTTGGGGCCGATGATATGGGGTCGATAATGATCGAGGAGAATGTCGTTTCAGCCGCCGGCGCGAACACCGACGCGAACGAAAAAGAACTCCGATATCAGATCCGCGAAGCCGGATACACGCCCCAACAACGCGATATCCTCTACAACCACATCAACCGCGATGCCGACGCCCTTGACGCTAGCGACTCAATGAAACTCAAAGAACTCAGCGTCGCATTCGCGGATTGATGGGCTGGGATCGTGCAAAAATCGTTTTGAACCTCGCAGCGACAATACATCCGCATCTGAGTTTTTCTTGTCAACTTGTCAAGAAAATCTGATACAATCAAGTTATGAAGAGCTTACCGGTGGGTGAACTAAAGGCACAGTTCTCTGAGGTGCTTGAAAAGGTGCAGCAGGGCGAGAGCTTTGAGGTTGTTTACGGTAAGAAGAAAAAGCCCGTCGCCCGCATCGTGCCGATCAATAGTGACGGCTCGGAACCGGAGAACAAGAAACGAAAACTCGGGATCCTTGAGGGTAAAGCTAGAGTGATCTTTGCCGATGATTTCAAAATGACCGAAGAAGAGTTCATGGATCTCAGATGAAGTATTTGATCGATACCCACGTTCTTCTTTGGTCAATACTTGAAACCAAAAAACTCCCCGCATCTGTCGCTGAAGTGTTGAGTGATACAAAGAACGAGATCTGTTTCAGTTCGATCAACCTTTGGGAGATATCGATCAAAGTTCGGCTGGGAAAAATGAATTTGGTCGGACTGACAACCGACGATGTTGTTCCGTCGGCTCTTAAGATCGGATTTTTGCCCATCGCCTTGCTCCCGGAAGAAGCGATCACACAAGGACGGATGGCTGAGAATACCCATTTTGACCCGTTCGATCGAATGTTGATATGGCAGGCGATCAGTCGAGGCCTTGTGCTTGTCAGCGGAGACCGCGAGTTCGAGCGGTTCAAGCCCGATGGTTTGAAACTGCTCTGGAACTGAAAGCTCGACAGTTCCCGCTCATTTAGCCGTCGCTTCGGAGGCGACTAGTTCGATCTTTGTAGTCTTTGCGTCAAGCAGCGGGCCGAGTTCGTACACGTTGCGGTAGCCGTAGCTGTAAAGCGAAACGTAAGTCGAAAGGTTCAGCGACGCTGGGGCGATCTTTGCCGCGAACGCGCTCGGGGCATTCTCAAAATTATTGTTGCAGTAGATCAGGATCTTCGTCTTTTTGTTGGGGAGGTTGGCGGCGAGGCTCTCGATGGTGATATCCGGGAAACTTAAGTTTATCGCGCCGACAATGTGCAGCTCGTTGAACTTTTCGGTGCTGCGGGCGTCGAGAATTACAACGCCCGGCTCTTTGCTCATCGCTATGAACTGATCTTCGGTCAGGCGCCGCGTCGAACGGTGCTTCGCCGCATCCCTCGAAACCTTCAAAAAACCGTCCATATCGATCGCAGGGTTATACAGCTTGCTTGCCTGTTGTGCCTGCGCGGCTATCGCAAACACTGAGAGGACGATCGTGGCGCAAATGACGTGATTTCTCATATTTTCCTCCATTCAGCGTAGGCGTTGGCTTCTCAGTAGATGCCTGCGCTGCTTTTCGGGATGCCACAACCGGCGGTAGTGTGGTAATTTATTTTCGAACCGATATGATAAAGACGTACGCGGAGTTCTGGGATTTTTATGTCTCCGAGCACAGCAAGCCTGCGACGCGATTGCTGCACCTTGCAGGGACGACACTGGGCATTTGTTTGCTCGTCTATTTCATCGCGACTGGCCGTTGGTATTACTTTCCGCTCTTCTTTGTCGTTGGGTACGCGTTCGCATGGTTCGCCCACTTTGTCATCGAGAAGAATCGGCCCGCGACCTTCAAATACCCATTTTGGTCATTCATCAGCGACTTCAAGATGATCGGCCTTATGCTCACCGGCAAGATGTCGGCGGAGGTCGCGCGTGTCCGCACCCAAAAATGAGAAAATATTACACGGACAGCCGATTCCGCGTTAATATGGGAGAAAGAAGGAAGGTCCGAAATAATGCTGCTTGCAAGGAATTGGTGGGTTTTTCTAGTGCGAGGGATATTCGCACTCATTTTCGGCTTGATCGCGATATTGATGCCGTCGGTTGCGTTCTTCTCGCTTGTCCTTGTATTCGGGATATTCGCACTCCTTGACGGCATTTTCACGATCGCCGCGGCATTCTTTTCCGACGTAAGATCTGAGAAGTGGTGGTGGCTCGTGCTGGAAGGCATCGTTGGCATCGTTGTGGGCTTGTTCAGCATCTTTGAGCCGGCAGCGATGGGGAATGCATGGCTCTTCCTGATCGCGATCTGGGCGATCGCGACGGGTGTACTTCGTGCCGTAACGGCCATACGCCTCCGAAAGCTCATCGACGGCGAGTTTTGGCTTATTTTAAGCGGGGTCTTTTCACTGATCTTCGGAATATTGATACTCGCCTCTCCGGCTTCCGGTGCATTTGCCATCGGCCTTATTATCGGCGCGTATGCACTGATCTTTGGCATTGCGTTGATCGGGATCGCAATTCGCCTAAAAAATCACCGGTCATCTCTTGAGACTTAGGGAAATCGTGTCCACACGGTAAACTTCTGGAATGGCTGCAGGAGATCTTGTAAACATAAATCCGAACGCACTTAATTCGACCATCGAATTCCTGACGGCGATGGTCACGCCGACACTATTGATCTCGGCGACAGGTTCGCTAGTACTCTCGACATCGACCCGGCTCGGACGTGTCATCGATCGCACGCGTGAATTAGAGCGGCGCCTTACAGACCTCATCATGGCCGAGGACAGAACGTCGATCGTCCTTTACGAGCTCCGCATCGACACGGTCGTCAATCTGCTCGACAAGGTTACAAGTCGGGCGCGGCTGCTGCAGCGGGCGATGACGACGTTTTATTACGGGCTCGGCTTCTTCGTTCTAACAAGTGTTACGATTGCCGTGGCGGCGTTCTTCAACACATATCGTTGGGTTCCGATCCCGGTCGGCATCGTCGGGATATTCTTCCTCTTTTGGGGCAGTATCTTGATGCTCGCTGAAACTCGATTTGCCACCGCCACGGTCAACGCTGAAATGGATTTCACGTGGGCGCTTGCCAACTACGTTGCGCCGAAAGAGATCATAAACAAGTATATTTACAACGCCCATGGAAAACGCCGGCTCAGGCCCAAGATCGCAGAAACTCTCGAAAAGGAACATACTCGAGAGCCAAATCGAGACGCTTGAACGTCTGCTTGCTTTCTGCACCGTCTGTCCAAAAGATTGCGGCAACAACCGCCTCAATGACGAGATCGCGGCCTGTTATTCAGGGCGCTTGCCGATCGTCTCGAGCTACACGGCGCATTTTGGCGAAGAACCTTGCTTGAGCGGGACACACGGAGCCGGAAATATCTTCTTCGGCAACTGCAATCTTCGCTGCGTTTACTGCCAAAATCATCAGATCTCCCAAACTTGGAAAACTCAACGCAAGAACGAGATCACCGTCGAGCGTCTCGCCGAAATCATGCTCGAACTCGAATTTCGCGGCTGCCACAATATCGGATTCGTAAGCCCGACGCATTTTGCTCCGCAAATGGCGCGGGCGATTCTGCTTGCGACTGACCAAGGTTTGGACCTTCCTGTTGTTTACAACACGAACGCGTACGATTCCGTCGAGGTCCTAAGGCTTCTCGAAGGCCTCGTTGACGTCTATCTCCCCGACCTGAAGTACGCCGACTCGGCCGCCGGATTCACCTATTCGAAAGTGCGTGATTACCCCCATTTCGCACGACTTGCGATCAAGGAAATGCACCGCCAGATGGGCAGCGAACTCGTTTTCGACAATGGAACGCCGACGCCCTCGCCCGCGTCCTATCCGTTGTTGAAACGAGGCCTGCTTATACGCCTGCTCGTGCTGCCGAACGACATCGCCGACCTCGAAGCGAACTTGCGCTGGATCCGCGACGAACTTGGGCCGAGGACGGCGATCTCGCTGATGGCGCAATACTACGCGACCAACAAGGCCGCGACGGACGACCGCTACATCCTTCTCTCGCGACGCATCTCCGAGGGCGAATGGTTCGAGGCCGTCTCCCTGCTCGACGAGCTCGGCATCGAAGAAGGCTTTATGCAGGAATACGAATCCGCATCGCATTACTACCGGCCGGACTTTGAGGACAAAGACAAGCCGTTCAAGGATATACGGGACTATATTAATTCTTGAGTGACACTTATAGTATCATTCATGGTGCCTCGCAAAGGGTAAAGCAGACTTTCAAGACATGATCTATTACCTGCAGCAAGCAAGGGGACGGTTTGATTGGAATAGCAAAGTAAGCCCTGGACGCCTTGTAGCAACAAAGCATGAGTCGCACAATTCAACTTTTTGAGGGAAAAAAAGTCAGAACACTTTGGGATGACGATCGGGAAGTATTGCTCATCTCGATCGTTGATGTCATCGAGGTATTGACGGGAAACGATCGTCCGAGAAAATACTGGAATGACCTCAAAACCAAACTGCGAAAGGAAGGAAGTCAGCTGTCCGAAAATATCGGACAACTGAAAATGCAGTCTGCGGACGGCAAGTTCTACAAGACGGATGTCGCAGATCCCGAGCAGATTTTCAGGCTAATTCAATCAATTCCATCACCTAAAGCCGAGCCGTTCAAGCGTTGGCTGTCTCAGGTCGGATCGGAGCGTCTTGATGAGATGCAGGATCCTGAGCTAACGATCGATAGAGCACTCGAACAGTACCTGAAACTGGGCTATTCCGAGAACTGGATCAATCAGCGGCTAAAGAGCATCGAGGTTAGAAAAGAGCTGACCGACGAATGGAAGCGGCGAGGCCTTCAGGAAGGTGTGCATTTCGCTACGCTGACCGACCTCATTACGAAGGCCTGGTCGGGCAAGTCCACCAAAGAGCACAAGGCCTTAAGAATCTCAAGAAAGAAAGCCTGCGCGACAACATGACAAACACAGAGTTGATCCTCAATATGCTCGCCGAGGCATCGACAAAGGACATTTCGCAAGCTACCGAGCCAAAAACGTTCGAGGACAACAAGAAAGCCGCAAAACAGGGAGGAAATGTCGCGGGCGTTGCCAGAAGAGGATTGGAAGCAAAAACTGGTCGAAAAGTAGTATCTTCTCTAAACGCGAAAGCTAAAGCAACTCAAATGACGTCGAATGAAATTGCACCTGATTTTACTTTGAAGGACGGCGACGGCAACGATTGGACGCTTAGCGAACAACGCGGGCGCATCGTCGTGCTTCTTTTTTATCCGGGCGACAACACGCCTGTTTGCACACGGCAGCTTTGCTCCGTGCGCGACCATTGGGGCGAGTATCAGCTAACTGGAGCCGAGGTCGTCGGTATTTCGACGGACTCTGTCGCTTCGCACAAAGATTTCGCGGCAGAGCACGACCTGCCTTTGAGGCTCTTGTCCGACGTGGGCCGCAAAGTTTCCGAGATGTACGATATGAAGTCTTGGCTTCCGGGCCGTTCGGCCCGCGGCGTGGTCGTCATCGACAAAGCCGGAAATATCGTGTATCAAAAGGCGCAGGCGTTGAGCCTTTTCCGGCCTGCGGATGCCGATGTCCTCGAGGCGATCCGCAACGCAGGATAGAACGATATGAAACGTGGATTCGCCGGAGTTATCGCGATCGTCGGTTGGCTTGCCATCGCGCTCGAATTTTATCTGACGCTTGCGCAGCCGCGCGCCGAAGGCGTCGATGCGGGCGAGCGCATTATTCGCTTCTTCAGCTATTTTACGATCCTGACAAATGTCCTTGTCGCGATCACGACATCGGCGATCGCGTTCTTCCCGGCGACGCGTGCCGGCAAATTCTTTTCGCGGCCGGGCGTTCAAACCGCCGTCGCCGTCTATATTACGGTTGTCGGCGCCGTTTATAGTCTCTTGCTGCGTGCGAGTTTAACAGGGCTTTGGGCGGTCGCCGACCATGCCGTACACGATCTCATTCCGGTCGCATTCGTCGTGTTCTGGTTCGTCTGCACGCCGAAGAGCGGCCTGAAGTGGCCCGATGCGTTCAAATGGTTGTCGTATCCGCTTGTTTACGTCGTGTATTCCTTGATCCACGGCGGGTTCACGGGCTGGTATCCGTATTGGTTCGTCGATATCTCAAAGCTCGGTTACGGAGTCGGACTTCGCAACGCAGCGGGCGTCGTTGCGGGCTTCGTCGTCATCGGGCTTATCTTCGTTCTCGTCGGCAGGCTTTTCTCGCGTACTGCAAAGGCGCTCTCAAATTGATATAACTAGAGTCATCGGAGATTTTACCTATGGCTATTTTTGGAAACGATAAATTTAAGTGCACAAGGTGCGAGCAAAAAGGTGAGCCGCTCGGTTACGCCCCTTTTCCTAGTGAAGACGGCGAACGTGTGGCCAAAGAGATCTGCAAAGATTGCTGGCAGGCGTGGCAAAAGAAGCAGATGCAGCTCATCAATCATTTCGGCCTCGACGTCTCGAACACGGATTCGCATCAGTTCCTTTTCGATAATATGAAGATCTTCTTCTTTAATGAGGGCGTGGAGTTAGCGCAGATCGATACTTCCAAGGAAGGGAACGTTTCCTGGTAGTTTGCCGAAAAAAGAAACTGTCTCCCGAATCCGTTTTGCCCGCTCCTGACGAAATAATGTCTTGAGCAAGCACATTTTCCATCCCGCTTGCCGAACGAATATGTCTGCACGCGTTGAAGAAAAGCATCGGGCACCGATCCGCTGGATGCATTGGATCAATTTCCCGCTCCTCGCAATGATGATGTGGAGCGGACTGCTGATCTACTGGGCGAATCCCGTCTATTCGCTGCGGCTTTTCGGCCGCGAGCTCTTCTATTTTTTCCCGCAAGGCTTTTACGGCGTTCTCGGCGTTCCCTATCGGCTCGCCGAAGGGATGCAGCTCCACTTTTTCTTTATGTGGCTGTTTGCGGCGAACGGCGTCGCTTACGGCGCGTATCTAGCTGTTTCGGGTGAATTTCGCTCCCTTCTGCCGACGCTCGGATCTTTCAAGCGTGCATTTCGCGTCGCGCTCTACGAACTGCACATCTCTAGACAAAAGCCGCCGCAAGGGAAATACAACGACGCGCAGCGCATTGTTTACACGCTCGTGATCCTTATGGGTGCAGGCTCGATCGTAACCGGCATCGCGATCTACAAACCGCTTCAGGCATCGCTATTTACATCTTTGCTGGGCGGCTACGAATGGGCCCGTTGGGGACATTTCTGGCTGATGATCCTATTTTCAGCATTTTTTGTCGTGCATATCGCGCAGGTTGTATTGGCAGGTTGGCGGAATTTTCAATCAATGATAACCGGCGTCGAGATCATCAAAACCGAGGGTAGCGGAGAATGAGCGGGGAACGTGAAGAAGACACAAAATGGCCGGGTGGGCGTGAGAATTCAGCAAATCTGCGAGTCGAGCGCCGTTCGCTCTCCGAAGAATTATCCGATGCGGAAGCTCGTAGTGTGCTTGCCACAAAGTCCCGTCGTGGATTTCTTCTCGGCGGTGCTGCGGCTCTTGTCGGCGTTCTCGGCTGGCGTTGGATGCCGGACGAGACAAAGGTCGCCTTTCTTCAAAAGATCTTTAGATTCAACGAGAACCTTACGTCCGCGTTCTATAGACCCGCGCATCTTGCTGCAGAATTCCCTGCCGAGAAGATCACTCGACCGGCGCGCGTCAACGGAATGCTCGGCATTGAGACCGACGTCGATCTTGCAGCTTGGAGATTGAATATTGGCGGGATTCCGCAACGCGACGAGGATCTCGTGCTGACAATGGAGGATATTCACCGCCTGCCGAAGTCTGAGTACATCACGGAGTTCAAATGCATCGAGGGTTGGTCAACTATCGTGCAATGGACAGGCCCGAAATTCTCCGACCTCGTCGCGGCTTTCACGCCGTGGAGATCGCCCGAAGAAATGCCGCCATACGTTTCGCTCGCAACGCCTGACGGCGCCTATTTTGTCGGGTGGGACACGCCCTCCATAATGCACCCGCAGACATTACTTGTTTACGAGATGAATGGCGAAGTGTTAACTTCGAAGCACGGAGCGCCTCTTCGACTGGCTTCTCCGACAAAATACGGCATTAAGCAGTTGAAACGCATCGGCCGAATAGACTTTACCAACGCGCGGCCGCAGGATTATTGGGCGAACGAAGGCTATGACTGGTACTCGGGCCTCTGAGATCATTTTCATCAACGAGTCCTTCTACGCGGACTCGATCTCGCAAAGCAAGATGGACATCCTGCTCTCTCGCGCTTGGCGGCATTTCGGAGATTATTTCTACCGATACAGCCTGAGCCTTTATGACAATAATGAAGACGACATTCGCCGCGTTCTGCCGCTCAGGATCCGATTAGAGGACTTTTCTTTCTCAAAAAGCCAGCGGAGAACCTTGCGCCGAAACAGCGATCTTCGCTGCGAGATCCGCCCGATCAGCATCACGGAAGAATCCAACGATCTTTTTGACCGACATCGAGTCCGCTTTAAGCATTCGATCCCTGATTCGATCTATTGTTTCCTTTCGTCAGAGCCTGCAAGCGAACCGGCACCTGCGAGCGAACTCGCAGTTTACGACGGCGAAGGCCTCGTTGCGGTCAGCTATTTTGACGAAGGCGGCATAGCTACTTCCGGCATATACGCGGCGTTTGACCCGACGCTTACCGACCGGCGTCTCGGTATCTTTACAATGCTCAAAGAGATCGAATATTCGATCGAAACCGGACGCAGTTTCTACTATCCGGGCTTTGCCTACGAGGGCGAGTCATTCTACGACTACAAGAAACGCTTCCGCGCCCTCGAGGTCTTTGATTGGCGCGGGGCATGGCATCCATACGTAAAAGGTTCCTGAATTCTGGGACAGCGATTTTCACAAGCTTGTGTTGCGTTTGCCACGTATGCAGCATCATTCTGTTAAAACACTCTCCTTGCTGGCCGTTCTATTGGCTATTCTTGCGGGCTTTGCGGCCGCTCAGGACTTCAAAGACGTCCATCCGGGCGTCGAATACGTGAAACTTTCCCGCGTGATCGACGGCCGAAACGTTAATTTCGATCTTCTGCGACTCGATCTTAAAAAAATACGCCTCGATGTCGTCCACGCGATGGATTCCGCAATCGGCACCGAGAAAACATCCTCACTCGCACGACGCCACAACGCTGTCGCCGCGATAAACGCAGGATTTTTCCGCCTCGACAATAGTATCTTCGCCGGTGAAGACACGGGAATTCTGCTGATAGATAAGCAGCTATTCAGCGATCCGATCGTCGGACGCGAGGCTCTAGTGATCTCAAATACCGCAAAGCGAACTGACGTGCGTCTTACGCCGATCCGCGGATTTGCGGGCGACCTACAATGGAACGGACGCTATCTTGAGGGCTTTGTTCGCGGCGTGAACCGCGAACGTGTTGAGAACGATTCGGTGATATATTTTCCGTCATTTGGCCGAACTACATTGACCGATCCCGGCGGCGTCGAGATCGTCGTAAGCAGGGGCCGTGTTCGGGCGATCCGCGATAGTAGCTCGCCTATTCCGCCGGACGGATTTGTCCTGTCTTTCAATGGTGAACGCAAAAAGAACGCACCGAAGTTCAAAGTTGGAGACAACATACGCGAACGTATCGACTTCACAAGCCCCGGCATCACGCCTGCAGATCGGACCATAGAAGATGTCGTAGGCGGCGCGCCTCGTTTGATCCGGGGCGGGAAGATCGACATTACGTGGAAAGAGGAAAAAGCGTCGAAAGACTTTGTCGAGACGCGGCATCCGAGGACGGCGGTCGCCATTCTTACGGACGGCAAAGTCCTTTTGCTCACAGCCGACGGCAGGAGCGATGCGAGCACGGGCATTGATCTTTACGATCTCGCGGACTTTCTGCTGGCGCTTGGCGCGGTCGATGCGTTGAATCTCGATGGCGGCGGCTCGACAACGATGGTGCTTGACGGCAAGATCGTTAATCAACCCTCGGACAAAGGCGGAGAGCGTAAGATCGGCGACGCGCTGATCGTAACGCTTCGAAAATAGCCCGCGAAAACTTATTCGTGCAATGAAACGTAAAAGCTGTTAGATTTCTTTAACAAGTTTCGGACAAAATAGACTCGTCAAATGCCAATGAAACGCATACTTCTGGTCGCGTGCGCTTTCGCACTCTTTTCGCTCTCCATTCCTGCTCAGGATAAACCTGAGAAGCCGCAAAAGACATTTGCCTCGATCGTCGAGAAGACGCAAAAGATCGACGGCTTCATTCCGCTTTACATAAACCGCGAGGAAGGCAAGATCTTTATGGAGATCACACGGTTCAACAAAGAGTTTCTCTATCTTGTGAGTTTGCCGACGGGCGTCGGATCGAATCCGCTCGGGCTTGACCGCGGCCAGTTGGGATCGACGCGCGTCGTGCTCTTTGAACGTGCGGGCAACAAGATCCTGCTAATTCAGCCGAACTACGACTATCGTGCGACCGGCGACGAGAAGCAGAAGAAGTCGGTCGAAGAATCGTTCGCACGCTCGGTCATTTGGGGCTTCAAGGTCGAGGCTGAAGAAGGCGGCAAGCTTCTCGTCGATGCTACGAGCTTTCTAGTCCGCGATGCGCACGGCGTCGCTGATCGTTTGAATGGCGCTCAGCAGGGAAACTACAGCTTTGACGAAAGCCGCAGCGCACTTTACCTGCCGAACACAAAAGGCTTTCCGCTCAATACCGAGGTCGAGGCGACCGTTACGTTGACGACGAGTTCGCCGGCTAAGTTCCTGATAAATCAGGTCGCGCCGACCGGAAAGCACGTTACGGTGCGCGAACGCAGTTCTTTTGTCGAACTGCCCGATGACAAGTACACGCCGCGGCGTTTCGACCCGCGCACGGGTGCGATCTCGATCAGCTTTTACGATTACGGAACGGACATCAACCAAGACCTGGAACAGCGTTGGATCATCCGCCATCGTCTCGAGAAGAAAGACCCGAGTGCCGCTATCAGCGAACCGATCAAACCAATAGTTTATTACGTCGATAACGGCGCACCGAAGGCCATTCAGGAGGCTCTCGTCGAGGGCGCAAGCTGGTGGAACCAAGCATTCGAGGCCGCAGGTTTTAAGAATGCGTTTCAGGTCAAAGTACTTCCCGCCGATGCTGACCCGATGGATGTGCGTTACAACGTCATCAATTGGGTTCACCGTTCGACGCGTGGTTGGTCGATCGGCGACAGCGTTGTCGATCCGCGTACAGGCGAGATCCTGAAAGGCGATGTAACGCTCGATTCGCAGCGCGCCCGTCAGGATTTTCTGCTCGGCACCGGAATGATGCCGCAGTATCTGAACGGCAGTTTCGCGTGCGATCTCGGAGCGTTCCCGGATACTGACTATCTATTGACGGACGACTCTGCCGCGGAAGCGACCGCGATGTCATACGCCCGCATTCGGCAACTCTCTGCACACGAGGTCGGGCACACGCTCGGCTTTTCACACAACTTCGCGGCGAGCACATACGGCCGCGCGTCGGTAATGGATTATCCGGCGCCGATGGTCAAGATCACGAACGGCAAGCTCGACTACAGCGACGCATACGCCGTCGGGATCGGAGCGTTCGATAAGTTTGCCGTTACGTATTCGTATGCCCAATTTTCCCCGGGGACGAACGAAGATGTTGCCCTCGACGCGATCGTAAGAGACGGCGTCAGCAAGGGGATGTTGTATCTCTCGGACTCGGAAGCCCGCCCCGCAAGCGCTGCCGATCCGCTCGCAAACCTCTGGGACAACGGGCCGGATCCGATCGCGATGCTAGAACACGAAATGCAGGTTCGCCGTATCGGGCTTAATAATTTTGGCATCAAGAATATTCCCGTTGGCACGCCGATGTCCGAGCTTGAGAATAAATTTATGCCGCTGTATCTGCATCACCGATATCAGTTGTCGGCGGCCGTACGAGAGATCGGCGGCGTGTATTACACGTTCTCGGTTCGCGGGAAAGACGGCACGATGCCGAAGACCGTCGCTTCGCCCGTGCCGGCGGACAGGCAGCGAAAAGCTCTCGCTCTCGTCCTTTCAACGATCAACGCCAAAGATCTCGTTATTCCCGAGAACATTCTCGAAATGATGCCGCCCGTTGCGAGCGGCTATCGCTCGAGCCGTTCGGAATTATTCACAAAGCGAACGTCGCCGATATTCGATCCGGTCGGAGCCGCCGAGATCGCCGCAGATCTCGCTGTCAGCGGATTGCTCCAAAGTGATCGCGCCGCGCGCACGATCGATCAGAACGCGGCCGACAAAACGAGTCCGGGATTCAGTGAAGTTGTCGATGCTTTGATCAAAGCGACGTGGAAGGCACCAGTATCGGCGGATCGACGCGAAGCCGAGATCGAACGCGGCGTCGAGAGCCTCGTTGTAACACGCTTGATGGAACTTGCCGCCGAGACGGACGCACGTCCGCAGGTCCGGGCCATAGCGAGCGAGTCTCTTCGTTCGCTCGCCGCTTACTTAAAACGCCAACGCGCCGTTGGCGACGCGGCGACACACAACCGCTCAACCATCGACGACATAGAGCGATTCCTCTCGCGGCCTTACGAACCGACGAAACGCACGCCGCCGCTTGCAACGCCTCCGGGCGACCCGATCGGCAATTAGCACCGCGCGAGATAATCGAGAACTGCGTCTATCGGAAACTTGTCTGAAATGGATGGAGTTCGATCGTACGATTGGAGGCACCGCCTTACCGGCCCCCGATGATCTCAATCAAGCCCTCGATCACGGCGTTGATCTCCGCGCCCGACACCTTTCCGATCTTTTTGCCTAGGCGTTGTGTCGAAAGGGTTCGTATCTGGCTGATCTTCGCCCACGACCGTTTTGGGAGCTTAGGATCCGAAAGCTCCAACGTTAGGGGAAAGCCGGCGGACGGCTTTTGGCTTGTAAGTGCGACGGCAATGACCGTTCCGGACCGGTCGTTAAAAACGTTTTCGCTCAAGACCAACACGGGCCGCTTGCCCGCTTGTTCATGCCCGAGCGTTGGATCGAGATTCGCCCAGACGATATCGCCCCTTAGTATTCGGGCCATTCGTCCGCCTCGCTCGCTAAGCCCATGTCAGCCAATTTACGTTCATCCGCCTTGTCGAGCTTGGCGCATTCGCGGGCAAGACGATTCTCATCCAGCCGCGTGAGCTTCTCTTCGACTGCGGACTGCACCGCCTGACTTCGGTTTGAAAACACCCGATCTCGTACAAGGCGATCCACCTTTCCAAGAAGGTTCGATTCAATTGAGATCGTGACCTTGGATACGCTCATACAAAAGTAATACCATTGGTCATACCGCCCTGTCAACGTTTCACACTTGTCCAATTATCGATTCCCATTAATGAACGAGTACCGTGCGAGATATTCGTTCAGCTTTTCAGCCGAAAGGTCGTCGGACAAATAGCCGATGTAATTGTCGGGCCGAAGGAGCGCGAGAAAAGGGCTGTCGATTCCGAAGACCCTTATTACTTCGGGGTCGAGCGGAAATGAACGGACAGTGATCTCGTCCCGCCACTTCGCTTCTAGCCCATCCGACATTTCAACGCGAGCTGCATCTTCCGCGCCGAACATAAGCAGGTGAAAGCGCGGCTCTTTTACATCGTCGTAGATGCTCGTGCCGTCGAGCTTGAACCAAGGCAGTCGATCGCCGGCCTTCACTCGAAAATTGCCTATGTCCGAGCTCAAGGATTCATCCGAATAACTGATCCCGATCTGCGAAATGGTCGCGAAAAGCTCGCTCTTCACAAAGTCGAATTTTAGAGCCGTATCGAAAACGTACGGGAAAATGTTATTCCGGACGAACGAGATCAACCATTCTTCGCTCGCCGCAAACTCAAAGAAGCGGTCGGTCGTCTTAAGCAAATTCCTGGCATTCACGAGTCGCTCTTCGTTGTATGTCGCGAGCAATTTCTCGCTCGCGTGTCCGTTCAGAACAAATGCAAGCTTCCACGCTAGATTGTAGCCGTCCTGTATGCCGGTGTTCATTCCTTGCGCTCCGGCCGGCGTGTGAATGTGTGCGGCATCGCCTGCGACAAAGCAACGCCCCTTGGAGAACGAATCCACCGCACGCGAATGTACGTTATAGACCGAGAACCAATTCACCTTTTTGATATCGAGTTTGACGCCCATATCGTGCTCGATCTGCGCCTCGATCTCTTCATACGGAATGTCGGCTTCGTCCTTTTTGTGCCCTTCAGGAAAGGTTCCGACGATCCGCCAGCGGTTCTCGCCCTTAAGAGGAAAGAACGCGGTCAGCGTGTTCTCGCCGAGGTTGACTTGGAGCGCGTCGTGGCCGTGCGGCCAATCGAGTTCGATATCCGCAACGTAGAACAGACGCTCGACCGTGTCGCCCTCGAAAGTTAAGCCCAAGTCGCGCCGTACGCTGCTTTTTGCTCCGTCGCATCCGACGAGATATTTCGCGTGAACGCTAAACTTGGAGGCGTCGGGACCTTGCACGGTCACGTCAACTCCATCGCCGTCATCGCTCAGCGATATAAGCTTGTGTTTCCACAACACGTCGCGTCCTTCGCTCTTAATGTGTTGGTATAAAAGATCCTCGTGCGCGCCTTGCTCGACCAGCAAGACAAAAGGATAAGGACTTTGCCCCACGCCGAGTTCGCTTAAATTTGCTTCGCCAAGTACAACGCCGCCCTTTAGGAACTTCGCTTTTTCCGCCGTATGCCCGAGCGAGATGAGGCCGTCGGCAAGGCCGATCTGATCGTAGATCTCGAGTGTGCGAGCCTGCACGCCGATCGCACGCGAGAATGGCGTCGTCGTCTCTTTCGCGTCGAGGATAACAAAGTCGAGGCCGTAACGAACGAACTGCACCGCGAGCGCTAAGCCCGTCGGGCCCGCTCCAACGATCAGTACGTCTGTCTCACGGTTCATTAACAGAAATAGTTTAGCCGACCCGCAGCGAGAGTTTATCGTCTTCGACTGCGATCTTTACAGTTCCGCCGTCAGCGAGCTTGCCGAAGAGGATCTCGTTCGCGAGCGGCTGTTTGATCTTGTCGTGTATGAGACGCGACATCGGACGCGCGCCGAACCGCGGATCGAAGCCATGCTTTGCCAGCCACTCGCGTGCATCTTCGCCGAGAACGATGTTCACGCGTTTCTCGGCGAGTTGACCGTTCAATTCGCGTATGAATTTATCAACAACGAGCTTGATCACGTCGAGGCCAAGCGGTTTGAAGGCGATCCAGGCGTCGAGGCGATTGCGAAATTCGGGCGTGAACGTCCTCTCGATCGCTCCCTTTGCGCTTCCCTTCGTCTCGGACGAATTCCTGAACCCGACGCCGCCGGACGAAAGCTCCCTCGCACCGGCGTTCGTCGTCATTATGAGAATGACGTTACGAAAATCCGCACGTTTTCCGTTGTTGTCGGTCAGCGTCGCGGAATCCATCACCTGCAGCAGCAGATTGAATAGATTCGGATGCGCTTTCTCGATCTCGTCGAGCACAAGAACCGCGTGCGGCGTACGCATTATCGCCTCGGTCAAAAGACCGCCCTGATCGAACCCGACGTATCCCGGCGGCGCGCCGATAAGCCGCGAAACCGTGTGCGGCTCGGCGTATTCGCTCATATCAAAGCGTATGAACTCGATACCGAGCACCTCGGCGAGCTGCTTCGAAACTTCCGTTTTGCCGACGCCCGTCGGCCCTGAGAATAGGAATGAACCGACAGGCTTTGTCTCGTGGCCGATGCCCGCACGCGAGATCTGTATCGAATCGACGAGGGCGTCGATCGCATCGTCCTGCCCGAAGATATGCTTCTTAAGATCGTCACGGAGCGTCTTCAAGCGTTCCTTCTCGTTCGCGACGACTGACCGCGGCGGAATTTTCGCCATACGTGCGATCGCCTTCTCGACCATATTGGTGGAAATGCGCTTCGGGCGTTTCGTTGCCGGACGCAATTTGACGCTCGCGCCGACCTCGTCGATGACGTCGATCGCTTTGTCCGGCAGGAAGCGGTCGCTGATGTATTTTCCGGCAAGTTCGGCGGCAGTTCGCAGCGAATCATCCGAATATTTTACGCCGTGGTGGTCTTCGTAATATTTTCGCAGGCCTTTCAGGATCTCGTAGGTCTCGGCGACTGTCGGCTCGTTGATGTCGATCTTCTGAAAGCGTCTCGCAAGCGCACGATCGCGGTCGAACGCCGCCTTATATTCCGCGTGCGTCGTCGAACCTATGCATCGAAGCGTGCCGGCTGCCAACGCAGGCTTTAATATATTCGACGCATCCATTGAACCGCCCGAAACCGAACCGGCACCGACGATCGTGTGTATCTCGTCGATGAACAGAATGGCGTTGTCCTGCTTTTGCAGTTCTTTGATGATCGCCTTGAACCGCAACTCAAAATCGCCACGATAACGCGTTCCCGCAAGAACTGCACCCATATCGAGCGCGTAAACTTTTGCGTCCGTGAGCACTTCAGGCACAGCGCCTTCGCTTATCTTCAATGCTAAGCCTTCCGCAAGCGCTGTTTTGCCGACGCCGGGTTCACCGACATACAGTGGATTATTCTTCTTTCGGCGGCAAAGCACTTGGATGGTGCGTTCGATCTCCTCCGCTCGTCCGATGATCGGGTCGATCTCACCGGCAGCAGCCTTTGCGACCAACTCGACCGTGAAGCTTTCGAGCGGATCCTTCTTCTGAACGTTCTGCCCTTCGGCGAGTTCGCCTTCAGGTTCGGCAGTGCCTTCGAACCGTTCGCCGAGCGTCTCGATCTTTGAGATACCGTGCGAAATGTAATTCAAAATATCGAGCCGAGTTACGCCTTGCTGCAAGAGAAGATACACGGCATAGGCCTGCTGTGCCTGATAAAGAGCGGCGAGAATGTTGCCCGTATCGACCGAACGCTGTCCACTGCCTTCGGCCTGCAGTACGGCGTAAGATATCGTCGATTGGAAAGCGGTCGTAAGTTCCGGCATCGAGGGCTGCACGTTATCCGGAACCTTCTCGAGGACTGTCGCGAAATAATCGCTCAGCGCGCGTTCGAGCTCGGCGAGGTCCGCACCGCAGTTTACGAGAATATCGCGAGCGGTTTCATCCTCGATCAATGCGTGCAGCAAATGTTCGAGCGTTACGTACTCATGCCGATATTTGACGGCCTCATCGACCGCCGTGCTCAATGTTGCTTCAAGCTCGCGAGTTAACACGCCTTTTAGTTTAGCAAGTTTGTAAAGCGGCGGGCTAGAGGGTTGAGGGCAAAGTGGGAGACTTGCCCATTTTTACTTAGTCGAGGTAGCCGAATTTGCCCGAATTGAAGTCATTGATCGCCTGTGCGATCTCTGCCTGTGTGTTCATAAGGAACGGCCCGTATTGTGCGATCGGTTCGTCGATCGGTTCGCCGCTTAAGACGAGAAACGTCGAATTCTCTTGAGTTGCTTCGATCGTGAACCGCTCGCCGTCAGTGCCGAGCAACGCCAAATGATCGGTCTTTAGCTCGTCCTTACCGTTTAAGCGACCCGCGCCTTCGATCGCAAGCACGAATGTTGTGAAATTCGCCGGGAATTCCAGCTCGACCGTTTCGCCCTTTGGGGGACGTACGTTCAACATATTCACCGGCGTAAAAGTCGTGCCCGGACCTTTCGCTCCGCCGAACTCACCCGCGATGATCTCGACCTCGCCTCCATTCGGCAACGCGACGCGTCCCATTTCCGCGTTCGTGATCGCCTGATACTTCGGCGGCGTCATCTTGTACTTTGCGGGCAGATTGACCCAAAGCTGCACCATGTGAAACACGCCGCCCTTTCGGCTTTGCTCCTGCTCGTGAAACTCCTTGTGCAGGAGCCCGCTCCCCGCCGTCATCCATTGGACGTCGCCCTCTTCGATCACGCCTCCGCCGCCGTGAGAATCGTGATGCTCGACCTTTCCCTTATACGCGATCGTGACCGTCTCGAACCCTCGGTGCGGATGCGGACCGACGCCATACGGTTCTTCGCGCGGCGGAAAATTCGTCGGCGCGTTGTAGTCAAGTAAGAAGAACGGACTCATTCGCGTCGCCGAAAGCGGCCCGTGCGGGAAAAAACCGTGTACGTGAAATCCATCACCAACCCAATGCGCTCCCGGCGGCGCAACCATCTTCTCAACTGTCCTCATTGCCCTTTCCTGTCTTGATGTCGCTGTCGTCATAAATTCCTCCTTGTCTCTCCTTGTGTCTTCGTGCCTTCGTGGCAAACCTCTTATTGCCACAAAGGCACGAAGACACAAATCCACTACAAGAAGTCTATCGTCTTATCAACGGAATGTAACCATCAATTGCAGCGACCGGAAGCTAATACTTTCGGGTGACTTGAGGCGGCCTTCTTCACTCGATCGCTGCCCGTCTTCTCCATGCCTCAGTGTCTTTGTGTCTTTGTGTCTTTGTGTCTTTGTGTCTTTGTGTCTTCGTGTCTTTCTGCCTTAGTGTCTTCGTGTCTTTGTGGCAAATCGCTCGGCAAATCGCTTGCCACGAAGGCACGAAGCCGCAAAGCCGTTACAAGAAGTCCAAGAACTAATACTTTCAGGTGATTATTTTGAGAGAGCGGAAGGCCGTTTATCGGTATATACGACAGCTGACGCGAGACCGCAGCCTGTCAGAGTGATAAGTGAACAAACGGCCGTGACGAAAAGCATCGAAACCGGAACCGCCCAAAGCCCAAGAAGAGACAGTTGGTCCGAGCTTCTTGCAGGGTCGTTCACAACCGATGAGATCCAAATACGCAACACGAACCCAACGGAAAAAATGATCGAACCGAATAAAGCAACTAGCGGCCACGAAGCGCCGAGCCTTGAGAGACGATCGGCAACTCGCAAAACGATGACGGCCGCGGCGAAGTAAGATCCAAACGCGAAAAGAAAGAACTCGATATAGCCCATCATTTCGCCGAGTGTATCAGTATAATTACCTAGGTGATCCGACACCTGCGAACCAAGGATAGGAGAAAAACCAAAGAAAAGATCAAACTACCGCTCGCCACCGCACCGAAGAATATAACCCGTCGCAGTTCGTAAGTTGCCAAATTCTTCTGGTCCATCCTTCCCATTGCTAGTCTAGAAACAATGCTTTTGGATTCTTGCGCGCTATCGCCAGTAGCCGTAATGCGGCGCCGCTCGGTCTATTCGTTCCCTGCTCCCACGCTCTGACCGTTGCCGCGGAGGTATTTAGCAGGACCGCGAACGCACTCTGGGAAACATTCAAGCTTCGTCGGAGTTCGACGATCTCCTTCTTGGCCATCGGCCTCGGAGGATTTACCTCTCGAACCACTTCGCGAACGCCAACAACCTTTTTACCGGCCGCATGGTCGAGCATCTGTTTCGCACCAACCAACATTTCTTCGAATATTTTCTCATCCATAGTCTTACCGGCTAACTTTCTGCACTCTTCAACTGATTCTTTGTTTCCTTTATCAATTGCCCAAGCATCTTTTTCTGGGGAGTAGTTAGATCGGCCTGCTCACCTTTAGCGTAGAGATAGAACAAATAAATGCGGTCGTAAGCAACAAAATACGTGTAAATGTATCTCAATCCACCGCTCTTGCCGCCCTTTCTTGTCGGGTCAGCGATTCGCGCCTTCCTAGCTCCGTTCGTGCCTTGAATCACGGCACCGCGTTCGGGATCCGCGATCAACTCGTTTTCAATTGCAACCAAAAGATCGATTCCTCCCAACTCATCGATCTTCCTCATAAACATCGGAACCTCAATGAACGTCAGAAGTCTAGGCTTCTTGTGCATAGTGTACTATTAGATATTATAGTTGTCCAGCTAATTATAAGTCAATCTACAACTTACACACGACCATTAGGCCGTCGCGGATGGGCAAGAGGGCGTTCGAGACACGCTCGTCGGCCTGCACCTTCAGGTTGAAGTCGTGCAGGGCTTGCGTGTCGGCGTCCTTTTCCTCATTTAGGACGCGGCCGCTCCAAAGGACGTTGTCGGCAAGGATAAAGCCGCCTTTTCTCAGCCGATCGAAGACGAGGTCGTAATAGAGCGAGTAATTCGACTTATCGGCGTCGATAAATACGAGGTCGATGGGGTCTTTGATCTCCGGGATGAGGTCTTTTGCCTCACCGAGGCGAAAATCGATGGCATTTTTGTATTCGGTCCGCTCTACGAAAGACCTAGCGACGCGATTCGTCTCTTCTTGTACGTCCAATGTAATTACTTTCCCGCCTTCGGCAAGCCCTTCGGCAAAGCAAATCGCCGAATAACCGAGATAAGTGCCGATTTCGACCACCAAACGCGGCCTGATCATCCTCGAAAATAGCGAAAGTATCCGCCCTTGCACGTGCCCGGAAAGCATCGACGAATCCTCATAATGCGTATAGCAATGCTCGCGAAGTTCCCGCAATACGGGGCTTTCGTTGGAAGTAAACAATTCCGCGTACTCTGTTAATGCGTTCTTGATTTCGTTCATAGTGTTACAAATGGCGCGTCAACTGACCTAGCCCGCCTCGGCCCGTTAAAGGTCAACTCTCACAAGGCCGCGTCTTATTGCCGCGGTCGCCGCAGAAGTTCGGTCGGAGACGCCGATCTTCGAGAAAATATTCTGAATGTGGCTCTTTACGGCGTTTTCCGTAACATCGAGGGCGAAGGCGATCTCTTTGTTCGACATCCCGCTCACGATCGACTGCAAGACGTTCGTCTCGGCGGGCGTCAACTCATCTTCGCCGAAATGTGCGGTCAAAACCTCGGCAATATCGTTTGGAACGTACTTCTTTCCCAACGCGGCGGCTTCGACGGCGGCGAGAAGGTCTTGCGTTGTGCCGTCCTTCGAAACAAATGCGAGAGCGCCGAGTTTCAGAGCCTTCGCAATTTCGCCGTCTCCGGCATTGTCGGCAAGGATCACGACCTTTGCCGTCGGTTCGATCTCAAAGTAAGCAGGAAGGGCGTCTATCGAGCAGGAATCGACAAATCTCAGGCCGAGGATGACGACGTCGGGACGCGATCGCTGAAATAGCTCTAAACCTTCTTTTGCGTCGGCCGTACTCGCGAGGATCGTGTATCGTTCGGTATCTGCAAGCATCGCCGCAATGCCCTTGCGTACGATCTCTTGTCGTTCGATGAGGAGTACGTTTATCACGTGCGCATCTGATATCGTTACGCCAATCCCGCCGCGAATTCGACGAGCGGCTTAATAAGGTCCGTCTCGTAATTGGTCTTTACGTGCTGCATCACGGCGGTCATACGTTCGAGGCCCATTCCCGTATCTACCGACGGTGCGGGCAACGGCGTGAGCAGGAAGTTCCCGTCCCGTTCAAGCGTTCGGTTGTACTGCATAAAGACGAGGTTCCAGATCTCCATCGTCGTATCGCCTGGACCGTTGACCCATTCGGGGCTGTTCTTGGTGAGGTCTGAAGGATCTTCGCCCATGTAATAGTGGATCTCAGAGCAAGGGCCGCACGGGCCTGTGTCGCCCATTTGCCAAAAATTATCCTTGCGGCCGAAGCCGAGAACGCGTTCGGGCCTTGCACCGGCCTTTATCCAAAATTCGCGAGCTTCCGAATCCGGACCGACTTCCGCGTCGCCTTCGAACACCGAGAACCAAAGCCGCTCAGTGTCGAGTCCGAATTCATTCACAAGCAGGTCCCACGCGAAGCCGATGGCTTCCGCTTTGAAATAGTCGCCGAACGAGAAATTGCCGAGCATCTCAAAAAAGGTGTGATGTCGTGCGGTTTTGCCGACCTCGTCGAGGTCGTTGTGCTTGCCGCCCGCACGTATGCACTTTTGCGAGGTCGTCGCACGCTTATAATCGCGTTTCTCGATACCGAGAAAAACGTCCTTGAACTGATTCATCCCGGCGTTCGTGAAAAGAAGCGTCGGGTCGTTCGCGGGCAAAAGCGGAGAAGAATGGACGCGTTTGTGCCCATTCTTCTCAAAATATGAAAGGAATTTCTCTCGGATCTCGTCGCCGGTCATTGGTTTGAATTTATCACAGACGAAGTGCCCTATACCAAACAGCCCGCGATCCTAAGCACCAACCGATCATTCCGCCGAACCCGCTTTGTTGAATTTCAATGCAGGCGAGTTGATGCAGTATCGCAAGCCTGTAGGTTCCGGCCCATCGTCGAAGACGTGGCCGAGATGTGCGTGACAGCGTGCGCACAGCACTTCGGTCCGAACTTCGTCGAGCGAACGGTCCACTTTCTCGATGAGGTTCTTTTTGAACGCCGGCTGATAGAAACTTGGCCAGCCCGTGCCCGAATCAAACTTATTCTTTGACCGGAAAAGCACGAGTCCGCAGGCCGCACAGTAATAAACGCCGTCTTCATGGTTGTTGTAGTACGCTCCGCTGAAAGCGGCTTCTGTGCCGCCCTCGCGCATCATCGTAAACTCGACCGGCGTAAGGATCTTCTTCCACTCAGCGTCGGTCATCAAGACCTCTTTGCCGTCGAATTCGGCGTCCGTGTATGTGATCTCGCGGACGGCCTTTGTCCGCCGCGGCGTAGCGCTCGCATCGGCGCCGTTCGAGACGGCCGCATTCGATCCGCTGATGCCTGAAACGCACGCGGCAGTTCCGACGATCAACGCACTCAACGATAGAATTATTAAACGCATAAAAATACTCCTTTCGAGCGAAGGTGCGAACGCGCGGCCACACGACGCGTATTGTGTGTGACCGCTTCGTATCGCTCAAACGCCGGCTTACTCCGGCAGCAACACCGAGTCTATAACATGAATGATGCCGTTCGATTGCCGAACGTTGGCGATCGTAACTGTTGCGCGTCCGCCTTTTTCATCCGTCAGCACAAGATTATCACCATCCATCGACGCCCAGAGCTTGCCGCCCGCGATGGTCGTAAGCTCTGCCTTGCCGCCGCCTTTCTTGATCATCTTTGCGATCGCCTTCGAATCCCAATTCCCTGCGACGACGTGATAGGTCAGCACCTTTGTGAGCATCGCCTTGTTCTCGGGCTTTAGGAGCGTTTCCACAGTTCCTGCCGGCAGCATATCGAACGCCGCGTTAGTCGGAGCAAAGACCGTGAACGGGCCCGCTCCCATAAGCGTTTCCACCAAACCCGCAGCTTTGACGGCCGCAACAAGCGTTGTGTGGTCTTTTGAATTCACAGCATTCTCAACGATGTTCTTCGTCTTGAACATTGCGGCACCGCCGACCATCGGGTTCGAGTCCTGCGCGGATATTCCAATTGCCATCGCGAGCGATATCGCGATCATTCCAAAAATTGTTCTCATAATTTCCTCCAGTTTTTTCAAAAGGCGTTGTCTTAACGGCCCTTTACGTCACTGAATTCGAGCAGCGGGAACCAATTGGATTCAAGATCGGAAAATATTTTTCGAAGCGAGGGAAGTAAAGGGCTTATGGTTCGGCCGTGAACTCGCCGTTCTTAACGGCCTTGATCTTTTCGCGGATCAGGTCAAAGCCAAAACCTTTTCGCAGTAGATGGTCGTAGAGTTTCTTGCTATCTTCGGGCGTTTCGGGAATTCCCTTTAGACGCAGACGCTTTTCGATAACAGCGTCGATCAGACCGCTCTCGGGCATCTGCTCGAATGCGTGTTCTATCGCCTTCTCCTTTATCTCGCGTGCGAGCGGCTTTCGAGCCATCGCTTGCCGCAGCTTATGTCGGCCTTGCGGACGCTGACGTATCGCGGATAACGCAGCGTTCTTTGCATACTGCTCGTCGTCAAGATAGCCGTATTCACTGAGCTTTGCGATCACGCGCGCGACGATCTCTTCATTCGTCCACGCTTTTTCAAGCAAGCGCTTACGAAGCTCTTCGACGGCACGCGGTTTTGCCGCAAGCAGGTTCCCGGCTCGCTTCAGCGTCTTTGAATACGCCTTGTCAACGTCCTTTATCACGCGTTCTTCGGGTTGGATCTCGCGTCGCCTATTTCGCCACATTACGCATCGAACTGATAAAATCTGATTCTCATTATGGATGGCGTACTCATCATCGACAAACCTGCCGGGCCGACATCACACGATGTCGTTAACCGCGTACGCCGTGTCTTTGCGACGCGAAAGGTCGGCCACACCGGCACGCTCGATCCCTTTGCGACAGGTGTTATGGTCGTGCTCGTCGGCAAGGCGACGCGACTCGCAAAGTTCGCCGACCGTGCGGATAAGGAATACGAAGCGGCAGTGCGATTTGGCGTTGCGACCGATACGGGCGACCTCACTGGAACGCGGATCGGCAGTGCGGGGCGAAGCGATATTTCATCCGATGAGATCGAGAGCGTGCTCGGCCGCTTTCGCGGCCGAATAATGCAGGTGCCGCCGATGTATTCCGCAAAGAAGATCGACGGCAAAAGACTCTACGAACTTGCGCGCCGCGGCGAAGAGATCGAACGACCTGCAGTGCCCGTTGCGATCCGCGAGATCGAGGTTCTTCCGCGTCGGTCGGAGCCGAACGAGATCCATCGAATTCGCATACGCTGCTCGGCAGGAACATATATTCGCGCGCTCGCTGAAGACATTGCAAAAGCTCTCGGCACCGCCGCGCATCTTGAAGAGCTTCGACGTACGGCTTCAGGGCGATTTTCGCTTGAGCAGAGCGTTGCGCTTGGCGGTCTTGCCGAAGACGATGAGCCTTCGAAATACTTGTTGCCGTTGGAAACTTTGATCGAAGGCCTCTCGCGTTTCGTGTTAAACGGCGACCGCGTGCAGAAGACTCTCAACGGTATGTCTTCGCGAGTTTATGACGCGACATTCGATGCGGACGAAACCGTTGCGATGTTCTCGGAGGATAATGAACTTGTTGCGATCGGCAAGTTCGTCGCCGGCGAGAACGCGGTACAGCCAACGCTTGTGCTCGGGAGAACATAGATGAGCGGCCGCGGGATATTTACAACTATTTCGATACGCGACGGCAAGCCATTCCTTTGGGAAAAGCACTGGTCTCGACTAACGTCCACCGCGAAAAAGATCGGCATCGACCTTTCCAACTTTTCCGAAGCCGCCGTCAAGGCAGCCTTGGCTTGCAAACTCGAAAGAGATGCGATCCAAAATGGCCGTGCAAAGATCGCCTTCAACGACGAACGTCCGAGCCGCCTTTGGCCTTCTTTGCCAAGCCCGGAAGCGAACACTTCGTTCGAGATCGTTACAGGTCCGATACGAGAACTTCCCGAAAACTTTCGCGTCGGCATTTCGCCGTTTCCCGTTAACTCCCTCGCGCCTACTTCGGGCCTTAAAACAACGAATTATCTTGAACCGACGCTCTGTTTCGAGGCCGCAATTGCAGCAGGCTTTGACGAGGCAATTCGGCTGAACGAGCAGCGCCGCGTTACGGGCGCTTGCTTTGCGAACGTCTTTTGGTTGAAAGACAACACGCTCTTCACGCCGGAAATATCGACCGGCGGCCTCGCCGGCACGACCCGCGAATTCGTCGTCGAAAAACTCGATGTCCGTGAGGTCACCGCCGAGATCGACGAGCTTGAACGAGCCGACGCCGTCTTTCTCACATCCGCCGGGATCGGCATCGTCCGGGCCGCTTCACTCGCCGAGACAGTATTCCGACCGCTCGATCACCCGATACTTGATCTCATCGAGGGCTGGGCCTAAACGCGGCAATTTTTGCCCGAGCAAAATCGAGCGCTGAAAACCGCTCTCGTCGGGGTTGCCGGTCCGAGAGGCAGAGAGAGTCTTAACGTCTTCTATTTATGGGTCTTCGGGGAACGAGCCGTGCGGTTTAGGCAGCGGTTTCGAACAGTGCAAGGATCTGCTTGCCTTCGTTCGATCGCGGATCGATCGTGCGAAGGTGCTTTTGCCCTTCCATTTCCCAGATGGC
>Ga0138256_10000051_pt1 | contig 145338 bp, 99 predicted proteins | sample KNB2016incub_MG_FD_105486 | JGI IMG/M metagenome (GOLD analysis project Ga0138256, IMG submission 105486) | Active sludge microbial communities from wastewater in Klosterneuburg, Austria - KNB2014incub_MG | ecosystem: Engineered > WWTP > Activated sludge > Unclassified | place: Austria... | reverse complement strand
TCGCTGCTGCGTTCAATTTCTATAGTTGCACTTGGTGTGCTTATGCAGGTAACTTTCCAGTTTAATAAATGATTGCCGTTATTTCTTGTTCCATTAAAATAATTAATGGTGATGGGTAATGGATTTGAAACATCCATACTGCCAAGTGCAAAAGGACTGAATACACTTACACCAGGCCAGGTTATAGTACCGGCAGTGTTAGTTCCGATAGCTGTACCTAAACCACCAAAAGTATCCCAGTTACCACCTACTGTATTGTAATGTGCAACCAGTAATGAAACCAGGTTGTCAACATAAGGTGATGCATAAGTACAATTATTTACCGGCTCATTCCATGATACGGTAACATCAACTGTTGAGGCTGTTCCCGGCTCCTGGTTAAGTGTCCAGTAATCGCATTTGCTTACATGATGAATACCAAGTGCTTTGGGTGCTAATACATTTGGATTACCCCTGATATACTCTGCAGTATACTGATCGGTTGCTAATCCTCCTACAAAATTGGATATTGCAACGGCAGCTATACCATTTACTGAACCAGACGGGCCAGCGTTTGTTTTACCTACCGGGAATGTAAAATTGGTATTTCCTATTTTTGAAACCGGGCCATCTACAAAACTTGCATCCGAAGCTCCCGAAACAGAAGAACCTGCAGTCATGGTAAGCAGATCTGTTGTGTTTGTATAAATTACGCCCGCTGTAAATGTAAGGTTACCGCTTAAAGTAATTGGTGTATTCAATGTTAAGCCTGTGGCATTATTCATATTTACATTCAGATTACCATTAAAGCTGATTGTACCAAGATTGTTTATAGATTGCGATGCAGTACCGTTGAAAAATAAAGTATTTGCAGTAGCCGGAGAAAAACCAAGTGTTGCTCCTGCAGCCACCGAAATATTTCCTTTAATGCTGATGCCGCCTGTTAAGTTCAGGTTTTGAGTTCCGTTTGTTATTGTAAGATCATCAATACTTAAAGGACTTCCGCCGGTTGATGAAACAGAATAACCTACAGCATCAATTTGAACATTTGCATAAGTTCTGCCGGAAAAAGAAGGCGTAAATGTTGCACCGGTTATTTTATACAAACTTCCGGTTTGAAAAGTTACCACACCTGCAGCTATAGCAAACGGGTTAGAGCCCGAAACCTGCTCCATTTCGGAACCGGATATAAATACTACTGAACCTGCAGTAACATTTCCAAATGGATTGCCCGACAAGCCTGCACCTGCAACAAATTTAGAACTTGTGTTAAACGAAACTCCATCTGCATCGGCAGCAGTAAGTTTATGAACAGTGGCTCCGGTACCAATTAATGAAACAAGACCATCAACAATTCCGTTGGTGCCTGTTGCAAGATTTAAAACAAAACTGTTTGCGCCACCAATAGTTAATGAAGATGTAGGATCTACTGTAAAGTCTTCAAAAGGAACATTACCGTTTATGTTTAATACGGTATTATTTACAGCAGCCTGTAATGTTACATGGGTATTCAATGTTACGTGTAACTGGCCAATAGATTCATTGGGTACATCAGTAACAGTTTCGGTAGTACCATCTAAAAATAAAAGAATATCGTTTGTTGCAGGGAATAACCTTGCAGGTGCCCAATTGGCCGCTGTATTCCAGGTACTGTTTCCGCCAATCCATGTATAAATAAGCGGTACATCAATGGTTGCAGCATCACCAATACCACCCGGAAGTAAATAATTTTCAGCACCGGCAGTTCCTCCGGCATCGTTATACTCATACACGGCAAAATGATAACTTGTACCGGCAGTTAAGCCCGATACCAAAACTGTATTAAGTGCTCCGGTATAAACCGCAAAATTGCCAGCTCCTAAATTTGATCCGCTGCCAAAAACCGAATTGCCTGTATAGGTTGTTCCATCAGCAGGATCGTTGGTTACTGCAGTTAATGCCTTGGCAACTAAAATGCGTTTAGCTCCGTCGCCGCCGGTAAAATTAACCTGTATGGTACTGTTGGTTATGGCGCCAAATGTTATTACACTTTGCACAGTTGGTTCTGCATCTATTACATTACCAGTAACAGCAACATCCTTAGTAGTTGCACCCGTACTTGTATGTGAAATATCTCCTGCATTTACGCCCAGTGTTGCAGAGTTCATACGCACAAAAATGGGAGTGGAAGCAACAGTACCACCTGCCTGTGTTAATGTAATAAAAGCAGGGTTAGCAGTGTAAGGACCGCCTGTAACAGTTGCAATTTCGTAACCAACAGGAGGTGTAATAATAATATCGTTGGTAAGATCTGAACCCTCAACGTCATAAGTTTGCTCGGCTGTTGGCACGCCCGATAATTCTATAAACCCTGTTAGTGTTGCGGGTGTTACAGTAATTGTTGGTCCCCCGGCAGATGCTGTGGTACCAGTCAATTCTACATCCACTACAGAAGATGCATTGTCAAACCCGCCCGTACCGCCGGTCGCAGTAGCTCCGTATCCATATAGTCGAAAAGTTGTGGCAACCGTAATGTTTGTAAGAGTGGTAATTGTAATAGTTCTCACAGTTGTGGTTGATGATCCTCCACTTGACATACTTGTAACTGTACCAAGATCGCTTGTAAACCCATCCGAAGAAGATCTTAATGTTACATGCTGAGGACCTGTTCCTGATCTATCCCAGGTAAAAACCAAAGAAGTTGGAGTAAAAGAAAAACCAACATTAGGAGTTACGATAAACTGAATATAATCATTTCCAGCTACCGCTTCCGTCAATGTATTTCCAGCAACTGTATTACCAGTATTAAACCAACCGCTTCCACCAAACCTGTTTCCATTAGCAGCGGCTGTAATTGTACCTTGTGTAAGATTAGTAACACCAGATAAGTTAGGGTCGTTAAAAACACTTGGTTCTGTAGTTTCTGTTCCAGCGTTTCCAAATGTATTCCACTGCAACAATATCTGTGCATCAACATTTGTAACAATTCCTGCAATGAACAGGCAAAATAAAACGTAAACTTTTTTCATAGCTTTTTATAAATTGTCATTTAAAAATAAAAATACCAACTGGTTATATTAACCGGCAGGTTTAAGAGATAATTATAAGGGTATTTCTATTGGTTTTTGCGGTGGATATAGGCTGTTGTTTTTCAACTTCAGTACCTGCAAGATACCTTATTATTTAAAAACGTTGCAAAGCATAAAGTAAATTTTGTATTAAGATTTCCACATATAATGCCAACAGCCCCGCAAATGCAGGGCTGTTGGCTGTTTAAGCAGATTATTTATTGTTTTATAAACCTTATTGTTTGCGGCCTGCTGCCGTCAATATGCACCTGAATGTTATAATTGCCTGCCGCAAGCCCGGCAATATCTACCGGTATACTGTTTGCACCGGCAGTAACAGTAAGCTGTTGGGTATGCACAAGCCGGCCCCTGCTGTTGGTAATTAACAGCTTTAGTTTTAATACCTGTGCGCTGGCAATATTCAGTTTAAAATAACCCTGCGTAACCGGGTTGGGTGCCATGCCGGTAATTTCAAAACCGGTAACGGCATTCAGCAATGCAACGGTACTGCTGTAAGTTATCTTTCCATCAATATCAATTACTTTAAGCCGGTAATAATTTATGCCGGGCAAAGGATTCTTATCTGTAAAATCAAATGGCTGCAGGCAGCGCAGTGCATCGGCAGTAATTGAATTAATGGATGCAAAAGTTCCGTTGCTGTTGCTTCGTTCCAGTATCATGGTTGCCCTGTCCGATGTATTGCAGTTTACTTTCCAGTTGAGCAAATGGCCGGTTGCCTGTTTGGTTCCGTTTAAATAATTAATTGTGATGGGCAGTGCTGTACCGGTAACACCAATTCCAAAACCCGAGAAACCGGTATTGGTAAAATCGCCGGTGGCAATATAGTTTGTTCCAAAAGTTCCGGCTGCATTCGGGCTCAGCAAAATATCTGTTGCATGGGTTGATGCAGGAGTAACATCGGGAATATAAAATCCGTTGCTCACCTTCACCACCTGTGCACTTGCAAATGCCTGCCCGGTTGCTGTTGCCCAGTTATTGATTTCGGTTGCAGTATAATAAAATGATACCCGGTAATTACCGGTTGCTGTATTGTTTGTTGGTATTACCCTGAAAGATTTTGAAGCCAGGTAATTCGCCGGATTGTTATTCCAGAAAGGAGCGGTTGCCGATCCTGCCCGGTCAATAACAACCTGTGTACAGCCATAATCAAATGCGCCAAGGTTTTGTATCCTTGCCATGATATTTCCTGATCCATCATAAAAATAAACATCATCATACGGACCGAGGTATGCCGTATTACTGCTGCTTAATGCTGTTGACACCTGGCTGCCCGCTGTAGTTATATTAAAAGTAAATATTGGCCGGGAAGACGTACCGAACGAAAAAGCAATATTGGGGATCGAACATCCGGGGGTGGCATTTGTACTTTCCCTGCTGTAAAAAGTATTGGCTGTACTTGTAGCACCAGCAATATTATCATCGCCGGTGGCGCTTGTGTTATCATAGCACATTTCAATCAGCAGGTTGCTGGTACCATCCCATAAAAACGGTGTGATGGGTATTGTGTTAACTCCACTCACCGTTGAATAATTTGAAGAATACACGGTAGTTGTTCCGCCTTCAAAAGCACCGCCTGAGAGCACAGTTGTTGCGGTATTCTTAAGTTTGATGGTAAACCCGTTGTATGGCTGGCTGCTTCCCTTGCTGATTACATTAAAGCCAATTGAAGTAATATTTCCTGTGGTAAAGCCAAGCCCAGTAAGTTCTGCCGCTGTGTACAGCATTTGTGTACGGGCATCAAAATTAGATCCCCGGAACGGGTGATATAAATTTATATCGTATGTTCCTATTGAACCGGACTGGTTAGAAGAAACCAGCGGACCGGCATCATCGCTGTTAATTGTAAACGTATGTGTTTGATTACTGCTTCCGGCCTGTGCATTGGTAGCGCCCGAAATAGCATATTGCAGTGTAAAGCTTTCAGCAGATTCCACCGCTGCATCATTAAATACACGGATGCTGAAAGGTTGCGGAGTAGTAGATCCGCTGGCAAAGTTCAGCACCATACTTGGCGATGCAAAGTTTCCGTTGCTGGTTACAATATAATCTACACCTGCAGTTGCGGTGGCTCCCAATGCCACAGTTAATGTAACAGTTGCGTTTCCTGTTGGCGGGTTTAGAATCTGCATGGTTGAACTGTAATCGGTATACCCTCTGCAACCGCTGTTGAATGCCGTTGCTTCACTTGCCGAAGCAGTTAATGAAGCAAACTGGACATCGGGAGTGGAAACACTCGGGATAACTGAGGTCCATAAACCACGTCCGTACGATGATGCTAAAACAGTTCTGTCGCTGCTGCGGTATTTCAGCATGGTGGTTCTTACTGTAGGGAAAGATGTGTTGGGTACCCAAACAGTACTTGCGCCATTCAACAGATCTGTTTCCCAGATACCGGTTTCGGTAGCTATAAACATTTTTCCATTATCATCAGGGTGAAACATAGCCCAGTACACCGGCAGGTCGGGTAAATTACCTTCTACTGCTGTCCAGCTTGTTCCGCCATTCGTTGTTACCCATATACTGCTTGTGCCATAATTGGTATAACTGGCAACCAGGTACTGATCGCTGCTGCCGGTATTTATACAATTCATATACACACCGCCTGTTGGCATACTGCCGCCGGTTATATCAACACCCGTGGGACTGGCGCCATCGGCCCCGTCAACACGAATAATTTTTCCGCCCGAAGCCATTCCAAAATAAACCCTGTTTGCAGTGTATGGTGATACGCAAACCGAACCTACCAGCTGCCCACCAAAAGCTGCCATCGGAACCGAAGTGAATGTAAAACCACTTTGTGGGTTTTCCCATCTGTTATAAGTTCCTGCAGAGTAACATGCGTAAACTTTATTACCTGCATTGTCATAGGCATAAGGATTAATAAACTGACCTGTATTGTCCTGCGGACCTGATGTCCATGAAGCACCAGTATTGCTGCTGCGCCAGTAATTGGAATACACATAAGCGCCGGTTTGATATTGCGGCTGGTCCTTGTCAATAGCCACATAGGCACCATCGCCTCCAAATACTTCCACGCTGCTGCTCAGCCCGGCATTATTAAACTGGTGTGTTCCGTTGTCCTGTGCACCGGCAATAAAATAGTTAGTAGTTGACGGATGAATATCGCAGGCATAAAATTGTTTTAAACGCAGGCCCACGTTTCTGTCACGGATGGTGGTACCTCCATCAGATGAATAGAAAATTCCTCCATCGCATCCTAATAACAATTTGTTTCCATTATCGTACCATGCGCTTGAATGCTGGTCGGCATGTACATATTGGCCTGATGTAAAAACCCAGTTTGAAATTCTTGTCCAGGTAGCGCCGCCATCAGTTGTTTTAGCATTGTCAATTCCACCAATAATACATTGGTTGGCATCCGACGGATTGATGGCAACGGTTAAGTTGTACCAGCCCTGCCCGTTTGCAAACTGAGTGCCGGTTGCTGTAAGTGGTGCAGCACCTGCAGTTGCTGCCCAGTTTGCTCCACCATCTGTAGATTTATAAATTGTGGGCGTTTGATTTGAACTGTTAGATGGCAGCGCATACAGCGTATTTCCGTTTACTGCCATTTCGCAACGGCGTAATGTAGATGGCATAGCTGTAGCCGGTGAGTTCCAGGTTCCGGCAGCTACGGTTAAAGGAATATCAGTGTAGCGTGTGTTGTGTGGCTGACCCGATGCAAAACCAAAAGCAGCATGTAACCTGCCTGCAACTGATGTTGATGATATCTCCAGATCACTTACCCTTACAGAAACACCGGAGGGAGTAATATCCGTCCAGGCTGCGCCGCCACTTGCTTTTGTTGACCTGAACAAACCACTTCGGGTACCTACATAAATATTTCCCTGGTAATCGCATAATATACGGGTACTATAATGATAAGTACTATTGTTGGTGCTTGCCAGTTGTGTCCATGTAACACCATGGTCAGTACTTTTAAAAACGCCATTACCTCTTAAGGCACCTGCCTCAAAAAAAGATTCTCCTGTACAGAAATACATGATATCGGTATTGGTGGGATCCTGCGTAATGGCCATCACCGAAAGGTTACTCATATAATCGTTCACAACAGTCCATACCGGGTTGGAAACTGTGATATCATTGGTTTTCCACAAACCACCGCCACGGCCACCTATCCATACTGTTCTTCCGGTAGCATCAGCTATATCAACCCAAAGGGCATCAATACGGCCCGATGTAACACCGCTGTTTGCCCTGGAATTTCCATTTGACGGGCCAACCACATCTGAATTGGAGCCCCGCTCAAACCAGGTTAGTGCCGAAATAAGACTGGAAGAATTAATCAGATCATCTTTGATTTGTTTTGTACGGATTATGGCGTCCCACATTTTTTCTGAGGGAACTTCACCCGTTGCCGGGTCTTGCGTACGAAGTTTCTGGAATAAGGCTGCCTGCTCGGGCTTGTCATATTTATCAATACCAGGTACTGTATTTGCAATTTTTTGATTGCAGCCGGTACTTAAAAAAAAGGCGGATAAGCTTACAATAAATATAAGCCTGTAGAGTGTAATTTTTTTCATTGAATTGGATATAGGTTCCTAAAAAAGATGTGTAGCCTTGACTCTTAAAAAATAAATTTTAATATGAGACAGGACTTTACAACACAGGTCAGACTTTAGTAACGTGATATATCCGTTAAAATTATACTACGGGGTATATTAATTAATTTTATCTCAACCAATAAGCTGGTTAAGGTAAATAAATTAATATTCCTTAATTTAAAGGTTCTATGAAAGGATATTTACAAGTTCAGTTATATCATTATAACCATAAACTTTTTAAACCAACAAAGGATTTCAAAACGGGAAAATTAACGTTGGGAGGAATTTATCAGACAGTTAATCTGATGTAAAATCTGGTCTTTAATAAAATTGGATAACTTTGTAAAAAACAAGCAGTTAGCTCAGGTAGTTTTTTTGTTTAAGCCAAAGCTATATTAATAAAACCAAAAATTTACACTTTGGTAAATTTAATTTTACATATATATTTTAGTAATACAATTTTTTATTTATGAACAAGGATAAGCGTCTTCAGGAGTTTAAAAAAGCAATTTTATTTCTTAAAAGAAAGGAGCGTGTCCGTAATAATACTGATGTAGCAGTGGCGTTGAAAATCTCAGCCTCCTATTTGTCGCAAATGATGCATGGCAACAAACCCTTTACAGACAGTTTTTATCAAAAATTTGAAAGCTGTTTTAACATCGACCTCTCTGATCCTTTTTCGTACACCGACCTGGATTGGGTTACTGAAAGACCCAATGAATCGGCCCCTGCTCCGGAAAGCAGTAATGAATTATTCAGCAGCATGAAAAAGTTATTACTGTTAAAAGACAAGGAAACTGAAAACCAAAGAAAGATAATTACATCGCAGCAGCAGCTTATCAGTAATCTGCAAAAGGAGATTGATGTATTGAAACCCCTGCTTAAATAAAAAACCTGCCGTTTTTTGCGACAGGATTCTAATAAGATTACGGTAAAAGAACTAAGGTTTAATTTCTTCCTTTACCCCTTCAATCATTTTAAAAGCCGTATCTTTTGCTGCTTCCATAACTTTTACGGCGCTGTCGGCTGTATTTACAGCATCCATCAACGGAGATTCTGAATTTAAACTGTCTACAGAAACATCTGCAGCTTTTTCACTGTTATTGTTACAGGCCGTCATCACAAAGCCAAGAGATAAGATGGCAAATAATTTTTTCATTCTTTTTTATTTTTTAGTTTATCAATGCAGTTAAAATACCGGATACCTTTTTTAAGTACCCACAGCTGTTTTTATTTTTTTCTGAAAAACAGCCTTACCGGCACACCTGTAAAATTGAATTTCTCACGTAACTGGTTTTCCAGGTAATTTTTATAAGGCGGTTTTACATCATCGGGATAGTTACAGAAAAATGCAAAGCTTGGCGTAAACGTAGGCAACTGTGTTATATATTTTATTTTAAGCTGGTTGCCTCTTACCACCGGTGGCTTGTAAGCTTCTACTGCTTTAAGCATCACCTCATTCAACTGCGATGTTGGAATTCTTCTTTTACGGTTTTCAAATACTTCCAGCGCTGCTTCAATACTTTTAAATATGCGTTGCTTTTCAGTAACCGATATGAATATGATGGGCACATCGGTAAATGGCGCCAAACGTTTTTTTAACTCCTTTTCATAATCTTTAGTGGTGTTGGTTTTCTTTTCTTCAACCAGGTCCCACTTGTTTACCAGTACTACAACTCCTTTTCCTTTTTTTATAGCGAGTGCAAAAATAGAAAGGTCCTGTGCAGTAACTCCTTTACCTGCATCCAGCATCAGCATACAAATATCCGATTCGTCAACAGCTTTAATGGCACGTATCACCGAATAAAATTCCAGGTCTTCATGTACTTTGGTTTTACGCCTGATACCTGCAGTATCAATCAGCATAAATTCTTTGTTGAAGAGATTATAATGTGTATGGATGGTATCTCTTGTTGTGCCTGCAATATCACTTACAATGGTACGTTCCTGCCCTATCAATGCATTTAATAATGATGATTTACCAACATTGGGCTGACCGATGATAGCAATTTTTGGCAGATCGGTTTCTGTTGCTGCTTCTTCTGAATCTTTATCGCTGATTAATTCATTAATGGCATCTAAAATTTCTCCTGTACCACTGCCGCTGATGGAAGAAACAAAAAATATATTGTCGAAACCGAGACTGTAAAACTCGCTGGCTTCCATCAGCCGTTCATGGTTATCAACTTTATTCACTACCAGAAAAACGGGTTTAGTACTGCGGCGTAAAAGGTCAACCATACTGTTATCCAGTTCGGTAATTCCTGTGGCAGCATCAACCATGAACACAATGGCATTGGCTTCTTCAATGGCAATTACCACCTGCTTACGTATTTCTTTTTCAAATACATCATTGCTGCCGGCAACAAAACCACCGGTATCAATTACGTTAAATGTCTTTCCTGCCCATTCGGCAATGCCATACTGCCGGTCACGTGTTACACCGCTGGTATCGTCAACGATTGCTTTACGCTGCTCCAGCAAACGGTTAAAGAATGTGCTTTTGCCCACATTGGGCCTGCCTGTTATTGCTACTGTGAAACTCATTTTTTATTAATTGATAATTAATTAATGGATAAATGATAATGCTTCCAAATAAAAGGAACTCACAGAAATGAAAAAATTATCCATTATCAATCGTATCATTATCCATTAGTATCCGTATTCCTTCAACTGAAACTCATTATCCCGCCACTTGGGCCGTACTTTTACAAATAATTCTAAAAATACTTTCCTGCCTAAAAATGCTTCAATATCTTTTCTTGCGTCGGTTCCCAATTTTTTTATCATGCTGCCACCACTGCCAAGTATAATAACCTTTTGTGTTTCACGCTGCACAATGATTTCTGCACTTATTTTTGTCAGCGTGGTTTTTTCTTTAAATTCCTGAACCAGAACAGTTGCATGGTAAGGTATTTCTTCACCGTACAATAAAAATATTTTTTCCCTGATCATTTCACCAACAAAAAATTTAGTAGGCATGTCGCTTAAATCATCGCCTTCGTAAAAGGGTTGTCCGTCGGGTAAATATGTAAGAATGCTTTTTAAAAGCTCGTCAATACCTGTTTGTTTTAAGGCAGATAAAGAAACAACTTCTTTACAATAAGGCTGGGCCTCAAAAAACTTAGTGGTTGTTTTTAACTGCTCTGCATTAACCGTATCAGCCTTGTTTAAAATTACAATAGCAGGAGCCTTCAGTTTCAGGGCAGCAAATATTGCATGGCTCTCTTCTGTATTTTCTCTTACATCGGTAATTAATAAAGCCACATCAGCATCTTCCAGACTGCCTTTTACTGCCTGCATCATTTTTTCATGCAGTTTGTATTTTGGCTCAATGATACCCGGTGTATCTGAAAAAATGATTTGATAATCTTTTTCTGTAAGGATTGCTTTAATGCGATGCCTCGTAGTTTGCACTTTGTGCGACACTATGGCCATCTTCTCTCCCATCAGCGCATTGAGCAATGTGCTTTTACCTGCATTGGGCTTACCGAATATGTTTACAAAACCTGATTTCATTATTTGTGATCATTTTAAATAAATTGATTATCACAAACATGCTTAAGAATGGAGGAGATAATCAAATTCATCAGTAAAAAGCTACTGAGAATAAAAAAGGCTCAATCGAGCCTTAGGGTTTAGTTGCGAAGACTGGGATCGAACCAGTGACCTTCGGGTTATGAGCCCGACGAGCTACCGCTGCTCTACTTCGCGGTGCAAAACTAAGGTTTTGAGGCTTAGCAGCCAAATAATAAGCTATGATTTAGTAGATTTGATCATGATTAAAAAATACATACAGTCTTTAACCATAGTACTGTTGCTGATTACAGCCTTTAGTTGCAAAAGCAAAATAAAACAACAGGATGATGAAATTTACAGCCGGCATTTACAAAGACAGGTTAAACTTACTATAATAAGTACGCCCATGCCTGATGATAAAACAGATTTGAATTTATTGATCCTTAATGACGGGCAGGAAATGGGACAGTTCAGAATAAAAGAAATAATGGACAGTTTATATAAAAAGGACCTGATTAAACCATTACTGGTAGTTGGTGTTCATGCCGGAGACAGGATGAAGGAATACGGCGTAGCCAATTATCCCGATTATTTAAAACGTGGTGATAAAGCCGACCACTATGATGCTTTTATAAATAACGAACTGTATCCATTTGCAAAAAAAAATGCAACAGTACGGAAATTTAAATCTGTTGCCATTGCAGGTTGTTCACAGGGTGGTTTATCGGCTTTTGATATTGCCTGGAACCGTGCAGATAAGATTGATAAGGTTGCTGTTTTTTCCGGTTCGTTCTGGTGGCGTGATAAGGATGATAAAGCCGCTGATTATTCAGATGATAAAAACAGGGTGATGTTTACTAAATTAAAAGCATCCCGTAAAAAGCCGGGTTTAAAATACTGGTTTTACGTTGGTGATAAAGAAGAGGATGGCGACAGGGATAAGGATGGAATTATTGATGTGGTTGATGATACCAAAGACCTGATTGAACTGATAAAAAATAAAAATGTTTGCCTTCCTGATGATATCCGGTTTACTGAAGATGCAAACGGAAAACATGATTATGGCGCATGGAGCAGACAACTGCCAGCGTTTTTGATCTGGGCTTTTGGGAAATAAAAAAGTGGCTGATAAAAAATCAGCCACTCAAAATTATATCTTTACCGTTTATTTTTTCTTTCAACAGAACTTGCCCCGCTGTTTTGCTTTTCTTTTATCAAGGCATCGCCTTTATATAAAAAATCACTGGCGCCTGTGGCTTTTACACTTATTTCTTTGTTGACAGTAATATTAACATCAGATGCACCTGAAGAATTGGCGGTACAATAATCAGATACCAGGCCATACCCCCTGAAATCGCTGGCACCGCTGTTTTCAATATCTACTGTTTGTGCCGATCCGGATATCCATACATCAGAAGCGCCGCTGATATCAACCTTTAACGTCGTCAGCTTTACAGCTCCCTTAAAATCGCAAGCGCCTGATAATTTCAACAACAGCGCATCTCCGGTTAAGGTTCCCACCACCACAATATCACAGGCCCCCAAAGCATTTATCTTTGTTAATTCCTTAAACGAAACATAGGCTCTTAATTTCCGGTTTCTTTTCCTGAATAATTTTTCTCCTTCGTAATATATCTTCAGTGTACCATTCTCAATAATTGTCTTAATACCTGCTTTAATCTTTTCGTCTGCTGCACTAACAGCAACAGCAATATTATCCGATTGAGAAAGAATCAGGTCAATACCGTCCGAAATTTTTATCGCAGTAAAACTTCCTGTTAATTGCCGTGCCGAAGCATTGGGATCTACAACGATATCATTTTGTGCACTTGCTGCAAGCGTAAAAAAAAGGACAATCAGTATTAAAAAATTCTTTTTCACTTTTTATTATTTGTATTTGAAAATTAAGCTTTTTTAACTGCTCCTCCTCCACTGGTTTTTAAATCTCTTATGAGTGCAGTCCCTTTGTATCGTATATCGGCACCGCCACTTGCTTTGGCACTTAGTTCTTTATTAATGGTTACCTGAATATCGGCGCCACTGCTGGCCGAAGCATTACAATAATCAGCCGTAAAATCATAACCTTTAAAATTGGCACCGCTGCTGGCATCTACCGTTAATTTATCAGCCTGGCCCGTAATTTTTATTCCGGCGCCACTGCTAACATCGGCAGTAAGTTCTGTAGCATTTATCGATCCGGCAAACCCTGCACCACTGCTTACATGTAAAACAAATTTATCTGTGTTGATGGTTCCATTAACATTAACATGCGAACCTGCTGCAGCATCTAATTTTTCCAGGGTCTTAAAAGACACATAGGCTCTTAATCTTTTGTTCTCCGATTTCCAGGTGATGCCTTTATTATCGTAATAAATTTTTAATGTACCATTTACAACTTCTGTTTTTATCCTGTCAATATATTTTTGATCAGATGCACTAACTGCAATGGATTCTTCATTACCCTGGGTTATATACAGGTCAATTCCGCTGGATACACGGATGGCGGTAAAACTGCCATTTAAGTTCCGTTGAACAGCATTGGCATCGTTGATTACTTTAGTGTCCTGTGCAAATGCTGCCAGGGAAAGAAAACAAACCAGGGAAAGAAATAATTTTTTCATCTTAAAATAATTTTATGGTTAAAAGACGAAACATCATTGCTAAAACAACCACTTCAATATAAAACGGCTGCTTCAGCAAGAAAGTTTCATGGCTATACTTATTGAGTTATACGAACCGGAATGCCGGTTTGTTACAAAAGTTTTAAAAAATAAAGTAAACTACATTACATTTGCATTTCAAGTTCTTATAAACCGTTTGAATTTCCGGGGTGCGTTTTTGTCATACTGAGCTTGTCGAAGTATGGTAAAAAAGCTGAGATAATACCCGAGAACCTGCACAGGATAATGCCTGCGAAGGGAGAAAATACAGCCCCACCTAACCTCTCCGCCAACTGGCGGAAGGAACATCGAAGCGGTTTTTAACTCCCCCGGATGTTCAGCTCAATTTTTAATGATGAAAAAAATATTTGCCATTGCATTGTTATGCTTTACCGGCATTGCTGTTCAGGCACAAAAGGAAATGAAATTCAATGATACTGCGTACCTGCAGCCGGTAGAAGTATTGGCCATCAGGGCAGGAGAAAAAGCTCCTTTTGCTAAAACTGATCTTAGTAAAAAAGACATAGAAAAAAATAACCTGGGGCAGGATATTCCTTTCCTGCTGAATCAAACGCCTTCGGTAGTTGTTAATTCCGATGCCGGAAACGGTGTTGGTTACACCGGCATACGCATACGTGGAACAGATGCGGCCAGGATTAATGTTACACTGAATGGCATCCCCTACAATGATGCCGAAAGCCAGGGAACTTTTTTTGTTGATCTGCCCGATTTTTCTTCATCGGCAAACAGCATACAGGTGCAAAGAGGTGTTGGTACTTCATCAAATGGTGCAGGTGCTTTTGGTGGCACCATTAATTTATTCACCAATGAGCTCAACAAAAAGTTTTATGCATCTACAAACAATAGTGTTGGTTCTTTTAATACCTGGAAAAATAATATCCAGTTTGGCAGTGGATTACTGGGCAAACATTTTACTGTTGATGGAAGGGTAAGCAGTATCCGAAGTGATGGGTATATTGACCGGGCAAAATCGAACCTGCAATCTTTTTACCTGAGCACTGCTTTTGTAAATGAAAAGAATTCGTTACGCCTTAATGTTTTTTCGGGTAAAGAAAAAACTTACCAGGCATGGAATGGTGTTGCAGAATACCTGCTGGAAACAGACCGGACAAACAATCCAAGCGGCACTGAAAAACCCGGAGAGCCTTACAACAATGAGGTGGATGATTATACACAAACACATTACCAGCTTTTTTACAACCACAAGTTCAACAGTTTATGGAAAGGGAATATTGCGGCATTTTTAACCCGTGGCAAAGGTTATTACGAACAATACAAAGCCAATAAAAAACTGGCAGATTATAACCTGCCCGATTATTTTGACGGAACAAATACCATTAAAAGGACTGACCTGGTAAGAAGACTTTGGCTTGATAATTATTTTTATGGGACCATTTTTTCTCTTCAATATCAGAAAAATAAAACTCAATTTATTTTTGGCGGAGGATATAACACATACGATGGAAAACATTATGGCCAGATTAAATGGGCTGCTGTGCAGGCTGCCGTACCAAAAAATCATCGTTGGTATGATCTGACAGCTTATAAAAAAGATTTTTCAATTTATAATAAATGGATACAACAATGGAGTAGCCATTGGCATAGTTTTATTGATGTTCAGTTCCGGAATATAGATTACAGGATTCATGGCTTCCGTGATAACCCCGCTTTACAGATTGATGAAAACTACTCTTTCCTTAATCCTAAATTCGGAATTACATACAGCAATAAAAACTGGCAGGCTTTTGCTTCTTATGCTCTGGCGGGTAAAGAACCCAACCGGGATGATTTTGAAGCAGGTAATACAGAACAGCCAAAACCTGAACGTCTGCATGATATTGAACTGGGCGTAGAAAAGAAAGGAATCAATTATTCGTTTGCTGCAAACATGTATTACATGATGTATAAAAACCAGTTGGTATTAACCGGTAAAATAAATGATGTTGGTGCATACACAAGAACCAATATTGACAAAAGTTACCGGGCAGGTATTGAACTGCAGGGAAATGTAAAAATTGCAAGCTGGATTAATGCATCCGCAAATATCACTTTCAGCGAAAACAAAATAAAAAACTATACCGAATACCTGGATGATTATGACAATGGCGGGCAGCAAACAAATTTTTACAGCAAAACAACTATTTCTTTTTCACCGGCAGTAATTGCAGGGGGAAGCATCAATTTTATTCCTGTTAAGAATGGGGAGATAAGTTTCATAAGTAAATATGTGGGAAGACAATACCTGGATAACACTGCTCAAAGATCAAGAAGTTTAAATCCTTATTATTTGCAGGATATAAGACTGAGTTACCTGATAGAACATAAAATATTTAAAGAAACGAATTTGATACTGCAACTGAATAATGTATTCAATAAAAAGTACGAACCCAACGGTTACAGCTTCAGCTATATTTACGGCGGAGATTTAACTACTGAGAATTTCTATTTTCCAATGGCAGGTTTTAATTTTATGGTGGGAGTGAATTTGAAATTTTAGAAAGAATAAAGCTGGGGAGACAGTATATTATACTCAAGGATATTTTTCTCTCCAGCCGTTCATTCCGCCCTCCAGGTTCTTTACGTTTGTAAAGCCAAAGGTTTCCAGCATCAGGCATGCCTGCATACTTCTTTTACCACTACGGCAATAGCAAATCACTTCTTCGCCTTTCAGTTCTTCAATATCATCTATCTGCATTGTCTGGATATTTCCAAGCGGCAGAAATGTACCACCAATATTAAATTCTGCACGCTCATCCGGTTCCCTTACATCTACCAGGTGAATATTTTCACCTGCATCCATTCGTTTTTTTATCTCATCAGCATTAATCGTTATCATGGCAATTCATTTTTGTTGATAGTGCTGGTTGAATCAACAACCACTTTCATTATTTGCGATATCCATACATCCATTACCTGACCCGAGCGGATATAAACCGGAATTTTATCAATATCAAACCTGTCTGGTTGTTGTTTAAATACAAAGGCTGAAGCTGTATCGGTAATTTTTCCATCGGTAATTATTGCCCCCAGCCCAATGCCACTGTCATCAAGAATAGATTTAGCTTCCTGAAACGTTAACCCCATCAAAGATGGAACAAGTATCTCTTTACTCTCTAATCCTCCACCAATAATTAATGTAATTCTGCTACCCCATTGAATCTTGGTTTTCTCAGGAATACGCATCCCATTATAATGCTGTTCCAATACTGAGCCCACCATAAAATCGGGCCTGTAAACAGTATCTTCCAGTTTAAGATGATTGCGTTCTAAAATCTGTAAAGCAAAGGAAAGATTTTGTCCTTCCAGCTTTGGCATTTCAATCATAGGCGGTACATACCGGTTTACGGTAATAAAAACGGTACGGTTTATTTTTACAGTTGCATTTGGATCCGGCAATTGCTTTAATACAACGCCTCTTTTTGCAGTATCAGTAAAAATGGAATCCTGTATATATACTTCAAAGCCCTGCTTCTCAAGTAATTTAATGGCCTCATCGGTTTTCATTCCGGTAATAGCTGGCACTTTTAAATACTCGCCATGTTTGGTTAACCAGCCCAGTGTTTTCAATACTAAAAATAAAAACAGCAACGCAATAACAATGGCTGCTAAAAGGTTTACCCAAAATGGTTTATTTGTTATGAATTTAAACACGCTGTTCATTTTATTATTTAATTGACTCCGGATTAAGCTTTATAAAAACATTCTTCAATCAATGCTGTATAAAATTGTTTCAACGTCCAGCCCATAGCAACAACCTGTTGCGGTACCAGGCTGGCATCTGTCTGGCCGGGCACCGTATTTATTTCAAGCATATAAGGAATACCTGCATCGGTATCGTAAATAAAATCTATCCGCACAATACCCTTGCAATTAAAAACAGCGTATGCCTTACGGGCCTCTGCTCTTATTGATGCTGCAATAGATTCATCAATGTCAGCAGGCGTAATTTCATCACTTGCGCCTTCGTACTTTGCTTCAAAATCAAAAAACTCATTCTTTGCAATGATCTCAGTGATTGGTAAAGCTATCACTTCTCCTTTTGATTTAAAAACGCCGATTGTCAGTTCTCTTCCTTTTATAAACTCTTCTACCAACACCTGGTCATCCTCTTTAAAAGCTTTGTCCAATGCAGCCTGCAATTCATGTGCCTCTTTTACTTTGCTCATACCAATGCTGCTGCCACCATTATTAGGTTTAACAAATACCGGTAATTTTAATTGCTTTAAAACAGCTTCGGTAGTAACAGGTTTATGTTTAAACAGATGAACCGATTTTGCCACATGCATTCCGGCAAATGAAGCCACGGCAACAGTGTATCTTTTATTAAAGGTTAAAGCCGATGTGGCTGTATCGCAGGTTGAGTAAGGTATATTCAGTGTGTCGAAATAGCCCTGCAATTTTCCATCTTCGCCGGGTGTACCATGCAGGCCAACCAATACTGCATCAAATTTTATTTTATTTCCTGAAACTGTTATGCTGAAATCATTTTTATCTATTGGAAATTTTCCGCCATCCGGCGACAGGTAATTCCAACCTTCAGGATTGATATCAATCAGGTAAGTTTCCCATTTTTCGGGATCAAGATTATTTTTTATGGTATCGGCACTTTTGTATGATATAACTGCTTCGCCGGAATAGCCTCCGGTTATTAATGCTATTTTTTTCTTCATTTGGTTGTTAAGCGTTGTTTTACAAAGAAACGAAATATAGATTACGGTTTTATAATTATAACAAACAGTTAGTATTTATTTTTTTGCCAGACTACTGCTCATCTTTAATCTCCCCTATCCCTTCATTCCCGCTATCCAGAACATATTTCCATTCGCCGTTTTTTTCTTTTTTCCAGATGCTTACATAGGTGCCATAAATAACGGTATCTTTTTGCGATGGCCTTAATGCATAAATACCATAAGTATACCCAAGCTCTCCTGATTTTGCAATTGCACCGTTTCTGGGTTCCCATGTCAACGTATAATCCGAATCATTTTGCTGTATCAGGTAATCAACAGCATCGGCACCGGCAATTGGTAAGCGCTTAGGACGCAGCAAAACACCATTACTATCCAGGTATTCTATAAATGCCGTCTTCATCCCCTTTTCTTCACTCATTTTCGAAAACTGCCTGTCAGTATTCATCATTTCCATTTTGGCAAATGCATCAGCTTTTTTTTCTTTTTTCTTTGAGTCATTACACGAACCCAGTATCAGTACAACAATCGCAAATAATAAAATTTTATTCATACAACAATTTAGCAAAATAAGGTGGAACAAAAAAGGCGAAAGTATTTTTACAAATACCCTCGCCATGATGCAGGAAATATCACCTGCCTGTAATAGGCCCTAAAGCCTCAAAAAATATAAGTCGTGAGTAATCTCGACTCACGGATTAAATATGCATTCTGTCTTTCTTAGCTGTTAACTGTTCTACAGTTTCAACATACATTTCATCAGGCACACAACAATCTACCGGGCAAACAGCAGCACATTGCGGCTCTTCATGAAACCCCTGGCACTCGGTACACTTATTAGGTGTAATATAATAAATATCCATGCTAACCGGGGCATGCCGCTGATCAGCATCTACCTGTGTGCCGTCCATTAAGGTAAACATCCCTTTAATGGTAGTACCATCCGATACTGCCCACTCAACACCTCCCTCATAAATAGCGTTATTCGGGCATTCCGGTTCGCATGCACCGCAGTTTATACATTCTTCTGTGATCTTTATAGCCATCTATCGTAATTTTGATTTTTATGACTTCCTTATGGAAGTCAGTGCAATTTAATAATAACAACATGAATTTACAAAAACGAATTGAATTATTACAGAGCTTACAGAAATATTTATTACGCAATGATGAAGAATGGCAGAATATTATTACAAAAGCTTCTTTTCACAATGGCTGGTTTACCGAAGAATTTATAAATCTTGCAGTTAAAAATATTTGTACAGAATTTTTGCAAAAAGAAAAACTGGAGCAATGGGCTTTGCATTATCACCTGGATGATAATGTTGGCGGAAAAAATATCGGTATTGTAATGGCTGGTAATATTCCGCTTGTAGGGTTCCATGATTTTCTTTGCGTTTTTATCAGCGGACATAAACAAACGATCAAGTTATCTTCAAAGGATGATATCCTGCTGAAGCATCTGGTTGCAAAGATGACAGAATGGGCTCCGGACTTTAAAAACTATGTTGCCTTTGCCGAACTGTTGAAAGGATGCGATGCCTATATTGCTACCGGCAGTAATAATTCGGCAAGGTATTTTGAACAGTATTTTTCTAAATACCCAAGCATCATTCGCCGTAACCGTACGGCAGTAGCTGTTTTAACCGGCGCTGAAACAACAGAGGAGTTGGATCTGTTAGCTGATGATGTACATCAGTATTTTGGTTTGGGCTGCAGAAACGTAACCAAATTATTTGTACCTGCCGGCTATGATTTCGTTTCCTTATTAAAGGCTTTTAATAAATATAAACATTTTGCAGACCATCATAAATTCAAAAATAATTATGATTACCAGCTTTCCATAGCACTGCTGAATAATATTTTTTACATGACAAATGGAAGTGCTTTACTGATTGAAAATAATGCCATTTTTTCAGCCATCAGCCAGCTTAATTACAGTTTTTATGAAGAAGAAAAAACTGTTTTTGATAGTTTAAAAGACAATGATGATATACAATGTATTTGTGGCCTGACAGCAATTGCATTTGGAAAGGCACAGAAACCATCGTTAATGGATTATGCAGATGGAGTTGATACCGTGCAATTTTTGTTAACTTTATGAGTTCTTTAATTACTCGTTTTAGTGAAGGTGAATAACGATGAACAAATTGGTTGAATTCAATAAAATCACCATCTACGAAAACCTTCCTAATTAATTGTTAAATATGGCAGTTGGTAAATAGCATTTTGTCATTGCTTCGTTAATTTGTGTTGTCGGGCATGAGAGTTGATTAAGTAAAATGACCTGATAGAACAAATCAGGAAATAAAATTGTTGAACTAAATAAAACCTACGAAAAATGAAATGGAAACAAATTTTCTTTACAATTACCATTAGTGCTTTAACTACCCTTGGAGTTATATGGGGATATGGAACTTTTTTTGCAAAAGATAATATGTATGCAGGCCAGCAGAACGGAGTGGTTCCGTCAAATTATAAATATGCAGGTTTGTTGGATGGCAATACTCCTCCCGGCAGTGCTATTGATTTTACTGCACCAGCCGAAGCTGCAACACCAGCCGTAGTGCATATCAAAACAAAAACAAATGCCAAACAGGTAAATAACAGTTTACCAAAAAAGCAACCGAACAATCCTTTCAGCGATTTTTTTGATGACGATATGTTTAACCAGCTTTTTGGTGGTCGTGGCCGCAATGTCATTCCTGAGCAAAGGGCCAGTGGATCCGGTGTTATCATCAGCGAAGATGGTTATATAGTTACCAATAATCATGTAGTGGAAAATGCAGATGAAATTGATGTTACCCTCAGCAACAAAAAAACCTACAAAGCAAAAGTAATTGGTACCGATCCTTCATATGATCTGTCGGTTATTAAAATTGAGGCAGCGGCTTTACCATTTTTATTGTACGGTAATTCCGATGATGTAAAGATTGGCCAGTGGGTATTAGCCATTGGCTATCCCCTGAATTTAGAGACTACAGTTACTGCCGGTATTGTAAGTGCAAAAGCCAGATCACTTGGCCTAAATAAAGATAAGAGTGGCGACCAGAGAGCGGGAGTAGAGTCTTTTATTCAAACCGATGCTGCTGTAAATATGGGCAACAGCGGTGGAGCACTTATTAATACTGATGGCCGTTTAGTAGGTATCAACTCTGCTATTGCATCACCAACAGGATATTATTCGGGTTATTCTTATGCTATACCTGTAAACATTGTAAAAAAAGTTATTGATGACCTGATAAAATTCGGGTCGGTACAAAGAGGATTTTTAGGAATCAGTTTCCTGAATGCAAGTGATTATAATGATGATGAGAAAAAGAAAATCGGAATACCAACTGGTACGGAAGGAATTTATGTGTCAGACGTACCAACTGATGGTGGTGCATATGCTGCCGGTATCCGCAAAGGAGATATTCTTAAAAAGATAAATGACAAGGAAATCAGCAGTGGGGCAGAGATGCAGGGATTGATAAGCAGGCAAAAGCCCGGTGATAAATTACCGGTAACTTATGTGAGAAATGGTAAAGAGAATACTGTAATTGTTACCCTTAAGAATAAAGCCGGTAATTATGAAATAGTAAAGGCAGACGCAATAATAGAAGCATTGGGCGCAGATCTTACAACACTTGATCCTAAAAAAGCAAGGGAATACGGGGTTACCGGAGGAGTTATTGTTAAAAAAATTAATGGAGGTGCTTTAAATGATCAAACAAGAATGAAAGATGGCTTTATTATTTTGAAAGTAAATGATAAAGAAGTGAAGAGTGTAGAAGAAATGAAAACTGCGATAAGCTCAAACAAAAATATTAACATAAGCGGGTTCTACCCTGGTTATGATGGTGTTTATGAATATCCAATTTCATTGAGCGATAATTAATAAAAACCGTATTTTAAAAAAGGGCAACGCTATCGTTGCCCTTTTTATTTAATCAGCTTTCTTTTCCAATACCGTATAATCCCAAGGCATCATACTAATAAACGAACCGGCAGTCAGATGATTTTCGGACCCATTAAACACATTTGTATAATTGCCGCTGATCAACTGATCCTGTATTACAAAGCCTGTTTTTTCTTTACTCAGATTGAGAAACACAAGCACTTCATCATTTTCATTTTTACGCAGGAAGGCCATAACACTTTTACTCCCTTCTGTAATAATATGAAAAGTGGATACTGCCGGATCTGCAGCCCGGAGTGCTGCATTGGTTTTACGCAACCCCAATAAGGTTTTATAAAAATCATGCAACTGATATTCACCATTCCATGCAATAGCATCTTTCTCAAAAAACTGCAGGCGTTTTGGATTTGGCATTTCCTCTCCGTTGTATATCATTGGTATTGAATTCCAGGTGCAACTGAATACAGCCAAGGCTTTCAGCATATCACCATATTTTTCATCTGCTGTTCCGTTCCATGTATTTTCATCATGATTACTGGTGAAATACATCCGGTATGCGTCTTCGGGAAAAACAGTATTGTACTTCGCCAGTACATCATATAAGCTGTTCAGGTTTACATTGCCTTTGTAAAAACTCTCCGTGCTGTGCATCCATTCCCAGGTAAAGGTTGTATCAAACACCTCGTGATAGTTTATCTCTTCTGACTCGGCAAGCCAGAACAGGTTTGGCTTTACAGGTTCAATTGCAGTTCTGGCTTTTTTCCAGAAATCCAGCGGGGTCAGATGAGCAAGATCTGCTCTGAATCCATCTATATCAAAATCCGTTACCCAATATTTCATTGCATCAATCATTGCATTTTGCTGATCAGGATTTGCATGATTGATCTGTATTACATCAGTCCAGTCGTAAGGTGGTTTAAAATTTCCTGCTTCATCTCTTACAAAATAATCAGGATGATCAGTTGTCCATACATTATCCCATGCTGCATGATTGGCAACCCAGTCCATAATTATTTTCATACCTGAATCATGTGCCAGCTTTACCAGGTTTTTAAAATCACCGGCAGTACCAAATTCCGGATTAACTGCTTTAAAATCACTGATTGAATAATAGCTACCCAATGTTCCTTTGCGGTTTGGTTTACCAATAGGGTGAATAGGCATAATCCATAACACTTCTACCCCCATATCTTTCAGCCTGGGCAACGATTCAGCGAAGGCACTAAAAGTCCCTTCAGGTGTGTATTGCCTGATGTTAACTTCATAAATATTGGTATCTGCAATCCAATCAGCCCTTTTATACATATCCTGTCGAATTTATTTGGTACACTGTTTTAATTATCAAATGTAAGCACAGAAGGCTACATGTTGACCGCAAAGTTTTACAACTCAACAATGTACCTTTGCAACTGTTATACAATACTATGAAGCAATTTAATGTTCCGATCATTTACCGCAGCCCTTTAATTGCTGCTATAAAAAATAAACGCAAACAGCAGGATAAGATGAAAAAAGATTTCAGTCCTACCCTGCTCGATTTCGGGCCACTGCAGATTTATCTGGCCCGGCATTTTGGTTTTTGTTATGGTGTAGAAAATGCTATTGAAATCGCTTTCAGAACCATTGAGGAAAACCCTGGGAAACGTATCTTCCTGTTAAGTGAGATGATTCACAACCCCCAGGTAAATGCAGATCTGCTTGAAAAAGGTGTTCAGTTTTTACAGGATACCAATGGCAAACAGGTGATTCCCTTTGAAACACTGACCAAAGATGATGTCGTGATCATTCCTGCATTTGGCACCACACTGGATATTGAAAAAAAGCTGGAAGATATTGGAATAGAAACTCACAAGTACAACACTACATGCCCGTTTGTTGAAAAAGTATGGAATCGCAGTGAGCAGATTGCAAAAAATAATTACACGGTAGTTGTACATGGTAAACCCACACATGAAGAAACAAGGGCTACATTTTCTCATGCATCGGCACATACAGCTACCGTAATTGTAAATGATATGGCAGATGCTGTTGCGTTGAGTAAATATATAACCGGCGAAAAAGATGCATCAGAATTCAAGCAGGAGTTTTCGGGAAAATATACAGCCGGATTTAATGCCGCCAAAGATCTGGAACGTATTGGTGTTGTAAATCAAACCACCATGCTGGCAAGTGATACACAGGAAATTTCAGATTTTTTGAAACAGGTTATGCTCAAAAAACATAAACTGGATAATGATACTATTGAAGAACGTTTTGCCGATACAAGGGATACTTTATGTTATGCAACTAATGATAACCAGTCGGCTGTTTATGGTTTGCTGGAAACTGTAGCCGATCTGGCCATTGTGGTAGGCGGGTATAACAGCAGCAATACTTCTCACCTGGTGGAATTATGTGAGGAAAAACTGGCTACTTATTTTATTAATGATGAAGAAAAAATCATTTCTAATACAGCTATCAGACATTTTAATTTTCATAATAAAACAGAACTCATAACTGAAGATTTCCTGCCGCAAACAAACCCGGTTAAAATATTACTTACAAGCGGGGCCAGTTGCCCCGATGCATTGGTAGAAGGAGTAATAGAAAAAATAATCTCGTTTTACCCAACATCAAAATCATCTAAAGAAATACTGAAAGAGTATACCTAAAAAAGAGCCCCCCGTTTTTACGCGGAGGGCATCTCTTGCTTGTGCTTGGTTATCGAAAATCGTCTGGTTAAGGTCTTATTTTTACTGCTTGATCACTTTCAATGTTTCGGCATTACCATCTTTATCTACAATTTTTAACATGTACATACCGGATGTATAACTACGCATATCGATACTGTTACCCAGTATAAAATTATTTACATGCATCATTTGCTTGCCTTCGGTTGAATACAAGGTCACGGACTGAGCCGTTCCACCGGCATCAGAATCAATAAACAATCTGTCGGTGGTTGGATTAGGCAGTATAGTGATTTTTGTATTTGTACTGAAAGTTACAGTACGGGTAAGGCTGTTTTCGTATTTATCATTAATATCAACCAGTTTTAAGCGGTAATAATTAACGCCGGTAGCCGGTGCATTATGTACAAATGAATAATTTGTATTGCTATTGCTGTTACCTGCTGCAGCTACATTACCAATTGAATGCCACTGTGTTCCGTTTTTGCTATACTGAACTTCAAAATAGCTGCTGTTTACTTCGGTGGTTGTAACCCAGTTTAAATTAACAACTTTACTCAGTTTGGTAGCAGTAAAAGACAGTAATTTAATTGGTAAAGGCCCTCCAACAGAACCAAAAGTATAGGATGATACATTATCATCATTTTGTGCATTACTTCCATTGGTGTATCCTGGAGGTGTAATATTTGCATTAAACCCGTTTAAGGGGTTACTGATAGTTGATGGTGTAGTAACTACATAACTGATTACAATGGTTCCCAATGAAACAGCTCCTATATTTTGTACCTGTGTACCCAAATAGCTTTGAATACTTGGTTCATACTGCCAACTGAATTTGCTGGCAAATGTCCCTGAGATGGCATTTATTGGATTGGGATTATTCGGTACTCCACCCGATAATGATATTACGACCAGCATTGGCTGTCCTGGATGGGCAGTTAAATCCAATGCATCGTTACCCGTATTACCAATTATAAACTGTATGTTGGCATAGCCGGTACTTATTGGCGCCGGGCTGATAGTACCTGCTGCTAAGGCAGGGTTATAGTTTTGTGCTAAAGTAACACTGGTTACAAAAGCGCCAAGCAGGAAAGCAATTATCTTTTTCATTGTGTTGTGGGTTTAATCTTTGTTATTGTTATCTGTATAAATAATCCAGAATATCTGCATCCTGATTATTGTTTGTTTTAGTTTCGCCGCCACTTCCACTGTTAAGGCTGGAAGTCATGGTATACTTACCTCTTGATTTACCACCAGGATTAAAGTTTGCAATGAATCCGAAAGTTGACGAATTCAACGCTCCAATTACAACAGTTGTTCTGAATACGTGGAAGAAAGGATCAGTACCATCATAGGTCCACACGTTGTTTTGCACCGGTGTAAAGCCAATAGTGGTTAATGTTGGATTATAAGTAAACGTAATTCTGGAATCCTTAATAATCCTTACCAGTATTTCAGATCCGTTTGTTGGTGCATTATCCAGTTCCTGAATTTTTACAGTTACGTTAAAATTCATAGTATCCAGAACAACGTTCGGTATAGCAGTAATCAACGGCGTCAGATCAGGAATCAGAACCGGTGGCCTTACCAGAATGTGTAAAGTTGCATTGGCACATGCCTGAGGAGTACCATTATCACAGGTTGTATATGGATAATCAACCGGTCCGCTAAAGCCCGCAAATGGAGTAAAGATATAGTTACCATCAACTCCTAATACAAGGTTACCTTTTCCGGAAATGGTAGTATTCTGTGCTGTTACAGTTTGTGTATTTCCCTCAGGATCGCTATCATTTGGCTTAACATTTCCAGATGCTGCAGTATTGTAAGGAGCGATTTTGTAATCATCTGCAGCTTCTGTTGTATTTGGTGCACCTGCTGGTAAAATCGTTATGATCTGGTTGGCAGTTGCACACTTAGCAGGTGTTTGATTATCGCAAACCTGGTAAGTAAGTGTATCAACACCGGTAAATCCCGATGCAGGTGTATAAGTAATATCTCCGGTGGCCGGATTTACACTTGTTGTACCATGTAACGGAGCAACTGTAACTATAACACTTGATGGAACCAATGCAGTGTTTGTATTTCCAGAAGCATCATTAACTAACGTTTTTAACGTTACCGGTATATTTACTTTAGTTTTTGCAATGTCCACATTAGCTACAGGTGAATTCGTGTTAGTAGGTCCATCCAATACAGTAATCGTAAGTTTTGTAGGAGGACATGGCGCTGATTGGCCAGGTACACATACAGGAACATAATACACATAAACACCTTTTACATTTGATACAAAGCTGTAAGTGCCATCAGAGTTCATTACAATCGTAGGTGAACTTCCTGCAGGACTTGAAACCAACGTTGGTGAAGTACCATAAGTTGATCCAGCAGGCACTTTATCATTAGTACTTACATTACCTGGTACAGGCACGTTTACAAATGTTGAATTAAAGTCGGGGTTTGTAGCAGGGGCAATTGGCCTTATCAGAATATGTAAGGTTGCCATTGCACAAGCCTGAGGTACTCCGTTGTCGCAGGTTGTATAAGGGAAGTCAACCGGACCTGTATATCCAGTTACAGGTGTAAAGGTATAACTGCCATCCGATGCTAACACCAGGGTTCCTTTACCAGCTACAGTTGTATTTTGAGCTGTAACGGTTTGGGTGTTATTCTCAGGATCGGTATCATTTGTTTTTACATTACCCGATACTGCTGTATTTATATCTGTAATTCTGTAATCATCTGCTGCTGCAGTTGTATTAGCTGCTGCTGACGACTTAATGGTAATGATCTGTCTTGCTGTTGCACACTTAGCAGGTGATTGGTTATCGCAAACCTGGTAAGTAAGAGTATCAGTACCAGTATAACCAGTTGCTGGAGTATATGTAATATCTCCTGTTGCAGGATTTACAGAAGTTGTACCATGTAATGGTGCAACAGTTACTGTAACACTTGATGCAACCAATGATGAAGTAGCATTCGCAGCGGCATCATTTGCCAATGTTTTTAAAGTAACGGGTATATTAACATTGGTTGTAGCAATATCAACATTTGCAACCGGAGGATTGGTACTTGTTGTTGCATCAAGCACAGTAATTACCAATTTAGTTGGCGGGCATGGAAGTATCTGATTAGGTACACATACCGGAACATCGTAAGTATACACACCAGGAACATTTGATACAAAACTATATGTGCCATTCGGGTTCATCGTTATTGATGGTGAACTTCCGGCAGGGCTTGATAATAAAGTTGGCGAAGTACCATAGGTTGTTCCGGCAGGTACTTTATCATTAGTGTTTACATTACCTGGTACAGGCACATTTACATACGTTGAATTAAAATCAGGATTGGTAGAAGGGACCTCAGGCATAACCAAGATATGTAAGGTTGCATTTGCACAAGCCTGCGGAGTTCCGTTATCACATGTAGTGTAAGGAAAATCAACCGGGCCGGTAAATCCTGTTACCGGTACAAATGTATAATTACCATCTGAAGCAAGTATCAATGTTCCTTTACCGGTAATGGTTGTGTTTTGAGCAGTAACGGTTTGGGTATTGCCTTCAGGATCAACATCATTTGTTTTAACATTGCCGGTAGCATTCATGTTAATTGAAGAAATCTTATAATCATCAGCTGCAGTAGTTGTATTAACAACACCTGCCGGTATGATTGTAATAATCTGTTTTGCAGTTGCACACTTTGCAGGCGACTGGTTATCACAAACCTGGTAAGTCAGGGTGTCTGTTCCGGTATATCCGGTAGAAGGGGTATAAGTAATATCTCCTGTTACAGAATTTACGCTGGTTGTACCATGTAAAGGAGCTACTGTAACAGAAACACTTGAAGGAACAAGTGATGAATTCAAATTACCTGCAGCATCATTAACTAATGTTTTTAAAGTTACAGCTGTATTAATTTTTGTAGTTGCAATATCAACATTAGCAACCGGAGAGTTGGTATTGGTTGTTGCATCAAGCACAGTAATTACCAGTTTAGTTGGCGGGCAAGGTGCTGCCTGACCTGGTACACATACCGGAACATCATAAGTATATACTCCCGGTAAATTAGAAACAAAACTGTAAGTACCATTTGAGTTCATGGTAATTGAAGGCGTGCTTCCTGCAGGGCTTGATAATAATGTTGGTGAAGTACCATAGGTTGATCCGGCTGGTACTTTATCATTTGTACTTACATTACCCGGTACAGGTACATTTACAAATGTTGAATTAAAATCGGGGTTGGTAACAGGTACAACCGGCCTTACTAAAATATGTAAGGTAGCCGATGCACATGCTTGTGGTGTTCCATTATCGCATGTTGTATAAGGGAAATCAACCGGGCCAACAAAGCCTGATACAGGAGTAAAGGTATAACTGCCATCTGTAGCCAATACCAATGTTCCTTTACCAGCAACTGTAGTAGTTTGTGCAGTTACTGTTTGTGTATTTCCTTCTGCATCTGTATCGTTTGTTTTTACATTGCCAGAAGCAGGAGTATTAACATCCGTAATCTTGTAATCATCTGCAGCCGCTGTTGTGTTGACAGCGATTGAAGGTAGTATTGTAATGATTTGTTTAGCAGTTGCACATTTTGCAGGCGACTGGTTATCACAAACCTGATAAGTCAGGGTGTCTGTTCCGGTATATCCGGTTGTAGGGGTGAAAGTAATATCGCCGGTTGCAGTATTTACACTGGTTGTACCATGTAATGGAGCTATAATAACATTTACACTTGAAGGAACAAGTGATGAATTCAAATTACCTGCAGCATCATTAATTAGCGTTTTTAAAGTTACGGCTGTATTAATTTTTGTGGTAGCAATATCAACATTCGCAACAGGAGGGTTGGTATTGGTTGTTGCATCAAGCACAGTAATTACCAGTTTAGTTGGCGGGCAAGGTGCAGATTGGCCTGGCACACATACCGGAACATCGTAGGTATAAACGCCTGGTAAATTGGAAACAAAACTATAAGTTCCGTTTGAGTTCATTGTAATTAATGGTGAACTTCCAGCAGGGCTTGATAATAATGTTGGTGATGTACCATAAGTTGTTCCGGCAGGTACTTTGTCATTAGTACTTACATTGCCTGGTACTGATATATTTACAAAAGTCGAGTTAAAGTCTGGATTAGTACTGGCAGGGGCAGCAACAACTGTCAAACAGAAGCCGTCTACCTTCATGGTATTACAGGTTATAGAAGCCTGTACTCTTACTTTTACCGTTCCTGTTGGTGCAACACCACTGATTGAATATAAAGTGAGATTAGCACCGGTAGTAGTAACATCTTTTGTAACTGTAACATCAGTTTGAGATATTACTGCGTTTGAAGAATTAAGATAGATTAAGCTTAATTTAGGGCTGCAACTGATACCCGGGGTATGCGTTCCGGCAAACCCGCTGAAGTTAACTGTTGATCCGGCAACTGCATTAATATCCTGGTACATTTTTGCAGTACCCGAGGTCCAGTCAAGGAACCCATTCTTAGATCCGCACATAACATATCCTGTACCAGTAGTCAGGTTTCCGCCGGTTAAAGTCCAGCCGGTTGTACCATTTTCAAAACTTCCGTTCACTAATACATTAGTAGGTGAATTCGTGCAACTGCAATCTGGAGCATAGCCCGCATCTATATTTGTAACAACCTGTCCGGCCGTTAAAGTAATTGAAGGAGTAATTCCTGTTGTAACTGAAGGATCGCTATCCACGCTACGGTTTGAACCAACATATGCAGGAGATAAACCAATTCCTGAAAATGTTAATGGAAATTCAACTGAATATGTTCCGGCTGCCAAGCTATTAAAACTGTATACACCGCTGCTGTTAGTTGTTGTAGTTGCAATTACAGTATTTGATGAATTTCTCAGTTTTACTGTAACCCCAGAAATTCCTACTGTTTCAGAAGCGTCCTGAATTCCATCTCCATTTGCATCCATCCAAACACGATCGCCTATTGAAGCTGAATTTGTGGTAATACAAGAGTATTTAACCATGTTCTGGTAAGAAGAACTTCCTGACTTATAAAACACCATAGAGTTCTCTGCACCATTAGCAACAGTAACAGCAGCCACCGCAGCAGTATAGATAGAATTTGAAGAACCACCGGTACCGCAAATCTTCCAGATTGCATTAGTAACATCTGAGGTTATAGAAGAATAGTTGCAAACTATCCAGTTAATACGGCAAGCCTGTAAAGCTGAAAGTCCTGCACCACTATAATCTGTAATAGAATATTCGTTATTTGAAGGTGGTGCAGAAAGGTCTCCGTCGATGCATTGCCACCGGCTAATATTAATAACTGTACAAGAAGAAGAAATTTCATACCCGCATGGACTACCACTTGAAGTTGAATTATATCCCTTTCCTGTTTTGGGCGACGACGACGTTGAACGTGACACATTATCGCATGATGTATAATTTATCGAAGCAGAACATGTAGCATTACTCGTGTTATCGCCACCAAAAGCACTTGCTCCATTGCCTGTAGCGGCAAGGCTGAAGTTTGCTGCCGCAACTGTAAAACTTTGATTCCAGGCAGCTATTTTTCCGTCTGCTTCTTTTTGAACAGATAGATTAAAATACTTGCCGGCTCTTAAATTATTTATGATAAGACGGTTACCGGTTAAACTGATACCAGACTGGGTAAATTTATTACCCGGTGCATGTAAGTCATAAGAAATTTTATATTTACCAGCTTCAGGCTGGCTTGTAAAAATAATCTCGATAAAGCCGTTTACTTTTCCGTAAGCAGATTCATTACTTACAATTACCTGCTTAATATTCAGTCCATTACTGATATTGCCAACCTTTTGAGCAAATCCGGTAATTGTAATTGCAGAGAGCAATAACAACGGCAGAATTTTAAAAATTCTCTTTTTTAAAAAGAGTGAGGTCATAGCAGTTACTTGTTTGATAACCAATTCTTGTGTCATAATCTTAACATGTTTAAAATAATTGATAATTATCCCGACACGTATTTTTATACGTATACGGTCAATAACATAACATGTTCCGATGGGGGGTGGGAATTCTAGAATATGAAAACTAAAACGTCTGGTCTTTATGCTAGGAAGTGACTCCTAAGGATGGGATATGTGGTTATGGTTAAGGTGAAACAAAACTAATATAATTTTTAATTAAACCAAATTAATTTTCAGATTTTTTGCATAAATAAGCAAACCTATCAGGCAAATTGTTGTTTTATTGTTTGTAATGCAATCTCAAGTTGCTTTTCAATACTCAGGTTAGTGTTATCCAGTTCAATGGCGTCAGGAGCTTTACGCAGCGGGCTTATTTCCCGGTTAGAGTCAATATAGTCACGCATTTCAAGGTTTGCCTTTACATCATCAATTGAAGTGTTCGGATTCTTTACAAACATCTCAATATATCTGCGTTCAACCCTTACAGCAATATCAGCAGTCATAAAGAACTTTACTTCAGCATCAGGGAAAACTGTTGTTCCGATATCCCTTCCATCCATCACAATCCCTTTTTTTTCGCCCATTTGTTGCTGTTGGGCCACAGCAAACGTCCTAACTTCTTTAATGGCAGCTATATCACTCACTTTTTCAGCAATCACCAGGTCTCTTATCACATATTCTACATTTTCCTCGTTTAAATAAACTTCGGATTGCTGTGTTTTTTCATTGAATTTAAAAGCTATGGTTATATTATTTAAAGCATTATTTACTTCATCTGTGCTAAGCCAGTTAATATGGTTGCGCAAAAAATAGAGAGTAATAGCCCGGTACATGGCACCACTGTCAATATATACATATCCAAGTGTCTTTGCCAGTTGTTTTGCTAAAGTGCTTTTCCCGCAGGAAGACCATCCGTCAATTGTGATAATAATATTTTTCATCATTGCAAAAGTGAATAAAACTGTACAATAATAAAAATAAAAAGAGTTGTATTTATCATACAACTCTTTTAACTATCTATATTGTCTGTGAATACTATGCTTCAGATTTCTTTTCTTTTTTCTTCTCTTCTTTTTTTAAAACGAATTTTATCTTCTCTCCGGCTTCATCTAACTCTGCCACCATCACATCTCCGTTTTTAATATTCATATTCAGTATCTCTTCTGCCAATGGATCTTCCAGGTATTTCTGAATGGCTCTGTGCAAGGGTCTTGCTCCAAACTGAGCATCATGGCCTTTATCGGCTATAAAGCTTTTTGCTTCAGGTGTTAATTCCATAGCAAGTCCCAGGTTAGTCAAACGCTTAGTTACGCCCTGCATTACTATATCAATAATCTCAAAAATATGTTCCTTGGTTAGTGAATTAAATACAACCACATCATCAATCCTGTTCAAAAACTCAGGACTGAAAGTACGCTTCAAAGCTTTTTCAATTACGGCTTTATTATTTTCATCCACATTTTCCATTCGGTTTGCAGTTGCAAAACCTACGCCATCACCAAAATCCTTTAACTGGCGTGCACCAATATTGGATGTCATAATGATCATGGTATTTTTAAAATCAACCTTGCGGCCCATCCCATCTGTAAGCTGCCCGTCATCCAGCACCTGCAATAAAATATTATAGATATCCGGATGTGCTTTTTCAATTTCATCAAGCAGGATTACACAATATGGTTTACGACGAACTTTTTCTGTTAGCTGACCACCTTCTTCATAACCAACATATCCCGGAGGTGCGCCTATCAAACGGCTTACTGTAAACTTTTCCATATACTCACTCATATCAATACGAATCAGTGAATCATCGCTATCGAACATATGCCTGGCAAGTGAACGGGCAAGTTCTGTTTTACCAACACCGGTTGGACCTAAGAAAATAAATGTACCGATTGGCTTTTTAGGATCCTTCAATCCTACCCTGTTACGCTGAATAGCCTTTACTACTTTTGAAATGGCTTCATCCTGTCCAACAACAGCACCCTGTAAATCGGTGGCCATGCGGCGTAGTTTTTCTGTTTCGGCCTGTACCATACGTTTTACCGGAATACCGGTCATCATGCAAACCACTTCAGCAATATCTTCTTCTTCAATAGGGAAGCGTTTGTGTTTACTTTCTTCCTCCCAAGCATTTTTTGCGGCTTCCAGTTCTTCCTGCAAACGTTTTTCAGTATCTCTTAAAGAAGCAGCTTCTTCAAAACGCTGGCTTTTAACCACTTTATTTTTTTCAAGCTTGATGTCTTCAATCTTTTTCTCCAGTTCAATAATTTCCGGTGGAACATTAATATTCTTAATGTGCTTTCTGGCACCCACTTCATCCAGTACATCAATAGCCTTATCGGGTAATAAACGATCGGTCATGTAGCGGTCGCTTAATTTCACACAGGCCTCAATCGCTTCCTGACTGTAGTTTACATTGTGGTAATCTTCGTATTTACTTTTAATATTGTTCAGTATTTCAATCGTTTCTTCAACCGAAGGTTGCTCAACAATTACTTTTTGAAAACGACGATCCAATGCACCATCTTTTTCAATATGCATGCGATACTCATCTAAAGTAGATGCACCAATGCATTGCAATTCTCCTCTTGCGAGAGCCGGTTTAAAAATATTGGAAGCATCCAATGAACCACTGGCACCACCTGCACCAACAATCGTATGTATCTCATCTATAAATAAAATAACATCACGGTTTTTTTCCAGCTCGTTCATAATGGCTTTCATCCTTTCCTCAAACTGGCCACGGTATTTTGTACCGGCAACCAATGCAGCAAGGTCAAGACTCACTACTCTTTTATCAAACAAAACACGTGAAACTTTACGTTGTACAATTCTTAATGCCAAACCCTCTACTATGGCAGTTTTACCCACACCGGGTTCGCCAATTAAAATAGGATTATTTTTTTTGCGACGTGATAATATTTGTGAAACCCTTTCAATTTCATTTTCTCTTCCTACAATCGGATCAAGAGAACCGTTTTCTGCAAGGCGTGTTATATCCCGGCCAAAATTATCAAGTACGGGTGTTTTTGTTTTGGGCTGATTGGCTGCACCTGCACGCTGCGATTTCTGGCCGCCGTATTGTTTTCTTTCTTCATCAAAATCATCTTCGCCTTCATCACTGAATTCGGCCGAAGGAGGATTGCTGGTTACAAAACCAAGTTCGTTTTTAAATACATCGTAGTCTACATCAAACTGATTTAAAATCTGTGTAGCAATGTTTTCTTTATTTTTTAAGATGGAAAGCATCAGGTGTTCACTCTCAACCAATGCACTTTTTTGTGCTTTGGCTTCCAGTACTGTAATGCGGATTACTTTCTCTGCCTGCTTGGTTAATGGAAGTGAGTTGATGTTTGCAATGTTTTTTCCCGTCTTATCCTTTACGGCTATTTCTATTTCTTTACGAAGTTCAAAGAGATCAATATTGAGTGATTTTAAAATTTTAACGGCGGTATTCTCCCCGTCCCTGATTAAACCCAATACCAAATGTTCCGTTCCTATGAAATCATTTCCTAACCTTAGTGCTTCTTCCCGGCTGTAAGAGATGATCTCTTTTACCTGTGCTGAAAAATTATTATCCATTTTATATTGAATTTAGCTTGTACAATAATAACGATTATTTCAAAGATATAGTTTGCTGCAAGGGTGAAATGTTAATATGTTAAAAAGTTAAAAACCGGTTTTTTGTAATGTTTTATTATTCTGTGATTTTCGGCTGTCTTAAATATTCATGAATTACTTTAAAACATCTGAGGCTCAGACTGGCAAAATCACCGGATTTTCTAATCACACAATAACAAATTTTCCTTTACTTTACAAAGAGCAGAAAACTATAAATTCAACTTAATATAATGAATGTCAAAATAGATACCAAAGAAAGATTTACTGTTATTACGCCGGAAGAAGCTCATTTATCTGTTAATATGACAGAAGAACTTAGCCAATTGTTGCGTGGTTACCTGCAAAAAGACATACCACATGTTGTTTTAAAAATGGATGCTGTGCAATCTGTTGATGAATTGATGGCTGAAAACATTGCAGCGATTCAACAGGAATTTTATGAGAAAAGCTGCTCTTTCGTGATATGTAATCTTCAAAAAGATGTTGAACAAATACTGGAGAAAAAAGAGCTGCTTGAATTTATGAATGTAACGCCCTCTGAAAGTGAGGCATGGGATATTGTACAAATGGAGGAAATTGAAAGGGAATTACTTGGAGATGAATAAAATATTTTTTCTTTGTGAGTCTTTGTAGTGCAGCATTTCAACTAATCCTGGCGTCTTAACCACAACAAACAGTTAACAGAATTCGTTAATCCGTAAATAAACCAATTTGCTTGCATTAACTATACTTGGTAATAATTCTGCAATACCGGCTTTCGACAGAAACCCTACTGCCCAGGTTTTACAAACCATGGAGGAGAGTTTTTTAATTGATTGTGGCGAAGGTACACAGATGCAACTCTCAAAATACAAGATCAAGCGAAGCAAAATAAATCACATTTTTATTTCACACCTGCATGGCGATCATTATTTTGGACTGATTGGTTTAATTACCAGCATGAGCCTGCTCAACCGCACACAGGATCTGCACATACATGCGCCTGCTGAGCTGCAACAATTAATAACATTGCAATTAAATTTTGCAGCCACTCACCTGTCATACAATTTACATTTTCATGCATTGGAAAATGAAGGATTGGTTCTTGATGGCAAAAAAATGACTGTTCAATGTTTTAAAGTTCAGCATCGTATTGATTGCTGGGGCTTTTTATTCAGGGAGAAAAAAAACCCGAGAAAACTGGATGTTGAACGGGCAATAATTTATGAAATACCGGCAGCATTTTATGACAAGTTGCAGCAAGGCGAAGATTATGTTACTAAAAAAGGAACCATTGTACCTAATGAAGAAGTAACAACTGCAGGAGCCAGCCCCAAAAGCTATGCTTATTGTGCCGATACTATTTATGATGAAAGTCTGGCAGAAAAAGTGATGGGAGTTGATCTGCTCTACCACGAAACAACTTACCTGAAAGATCTCCATGAAAGGGCTGCAGCAAGGTATCACAGTACAACAGTTCAGGCCGCTGCCATTGCAAAAAATGCCGGAGCTAAAAAATTACTGATTGGTCATTTCTCATCTAAATACGAATGTCTTGAAGAATTTTTGAGCGAAGCAAAAGAGGTTTTTGAAAATACCGAACTGGCTGTACAAGGAAGTTGTTTTATTATTTAGATCAGTCCTTAAGTTTTATCACGGTGTTATATCCATTCGCCATCATCCAGATATAAAATTCGGGAAACCATTTGCGCCAGGCTTTTTCATTATGCCTGCCTGCTGGGTCAGTAACAGAATAAATCATAGCTGAAGATTTTTCTCCCAATAATTCCTGCACTTCCTGCATATCTTTCACAAACGCATCTCCTTCCTTCTCTCCTATATAAAAGAAAAACTTGCTGCTTACTTTAGAAGCAAGAGAATCAGTTAAAGGTTTAATTGGCGGTGCTGTCCAGAATGCAGGAGAAAAAATACCCGCTTTTCCAAAAACACCGGGCCGCTGCAACATAGCATAATAAGCAATCAATGCTCCCATTGAGCTTCCGGCAATGATGGTATTATTAATATCAGAAAGAGTTCTGTATTTCTTATCAATAAAAGGCTTTAAAGTTTCTACGAGAAATGCAAGGTATTGATCTGCCTCACCTGCTCCGAAATTCTGAAACTCATAAGGATTGTATTCATTTAATCGCTGAGGACCATTGTCAATACCAACAACAATACAGGCTTGCTTGCCTGCTTTGATCAAACTGTCGAGGCATTCATCAACACCCCATTCGCCATAGGCTGATGTTGCCGCATCAAACAGGTTCTGCCCATCCTGCATATATAAAACCGGATATCGTTTTTTTGCAGCGGAATATCCCTCTGGTAAATAAACCCATATTCTTCTTGTGCGGTTTAATTGCGGAATTAAAAAAGCCGTATCAATAACATGAACCTGCCTGCTGGCAGTATGTTTCATAGCAATAGCAGGGAAATCATCCTTCCATCCTTTTACATTTATAACAATAGTTGTATCACTGTTAATTTCAAAAGAATGATTTTCTATATCTTTCCCGTTTTCAAGGCTCTCTACTTTTTTCCAATTGCCTCTTGTACTTTTATACTCATAATTACCGGTTGTTAATTGTACAGTTGTTTGAAAACTGCTTTCCAGAGCAGGCGATAAACTGAAGGCAGTATTGCGGGGATTCCATTCATTAAAATTACCGGCGATAAAAATACTGTCGTTGGGATGTTGCAGCGGATACTTTCCTAATTTAAAAACAACATTATATTGTGCATCGCTAAAGAGATGGGTAAAAATCAGAAACAGGAAGCACAATAAATATTTCATCCTTTACTTATTTAGATAAACTTTTACTTTTTGATGAATGCCTGCACTTAACGGCACAACAGGTAATCTTAAGACATTTTCAATCAGCCCCATTTCAAACAGAAATGCTTTTGCCCCGGCGGGATTATTTTCAGCAAACAATAAATCGTTTCCTTCAAGACATTTATAATGCAATGGTCTTGCAGAAGCGAAATCTCCCTTTAAACAAAGCCTCACCATTTCAGAAAAATCTTTTGGAAAGCAATTAGCTGCAACACTTATAACGCCATCCATGCCACATGCAATTAATGGCAGCGTAATATGATCATCGCCGCTCACAACTAAAAAATCTTCAGGCCGGTCACGGAGAATATGCATGCATTGAACCATATTACCGCTGGCTTCTTTCATACCTGCAATATTCTTTACTTCTTTAGCTAAACGCAAAGTTGTTTCGGCTGTAATGTTACTTCCGGTTCTGCCGGGTACATTATAAAGTATTACAGGGACAGGACTTGCTTCAGCAATATTTTTATAATGCTGAAAGATTCCTTCCTGTGATGGTTTGTTATAATAAGGGCTGGCACTCAAAACAGCCGCAGCTTTTTCCAATGGATAACTTTGCAGATTCTCCATTACCTCTTTGGTGTTATTACCACCAATACCAACAACTACCGGCACCCTGCCATTTACTTTTTCATAAGTATAATTAATGATGTCGAATCTTTCTTCGGTATCCAGGGTAGGTGTTTCTCCTGTTGTACCTAATGTAACTATATACTCAACTCTATTATCAATAATAAAATCAATTAGTTTTCCCAAGGCATCAAAATCAACTTCCATGCTTGATTTAAAAGGTGTAATGATGGCCACCCCGGTACCCTGCAATTGCGTACGTAAACTCATAAAACATTTTTTGCGAAGTTATTGAGAAGTAGTGAATTTATTGAGAGGAAAAATGTGGCTGAAACAGAATTACAGAAAATAAATCCATTTATCCCTGATTTGTTACTGGCATATCCTTTTAAAAAAGGAGTTTCATAATTCTCCTGGCAATCACTGCTCCTTTTCTGTTTCCAGTTTAACCAAAAAATCAAAGAGGTTTATTTCTGTTGGTATCTGTAGTTTTTTTCTAAGTCTGTACCTGCTGATCTCTACACCTCTTACAGAAATATTCATCAGTTGAGCAATCTCCTTGGTAGAAAGATTCATCCTTAAATATGCTGATAACTTAAGTTCATTTGCACTGAGTGCAGGATATTGCAATTTCAGTTTAGCCAGAAAATCACTGTGCACATTATCAAAATGCATGGTAAACTGTTCCCACTGTTTATCTATCATATCCTCTTCGCTAATCACACGAATTATCTTTTTGATGTCATCAGATTCTTTATCTATACCTGCACTCTTCTTCAGTTTCACCATTTGGTCTTTAACCTTACCCAACAGTTCTCCTTTTTGAACAAGGTGCATGGCAACAGATGCCAGCTCAGTGTTTTTATGCTGTATCTCAGCTTCAAGTTTTTCATTTTTCAGCTTTACAATTTCCTTTTCTGTCTTTTCCAACTCAAGCTGATGAAGGTAAAGCAGCCGCTTTTGTTCTTCTTCATGTTTCTGCTGTTGCTGCCTGAACTTCTTTTTTAGAACAATAAACAGCCAGTAATTTCCAATAATAAAACTACAGGCATAAACAAAATATGCCCAGTATGTCTGGTACCATGAAGGCAGTATCTTGAAATTATAAGATGCCACAGCGGATTCATTCCCGAGGTTATTCCTTGCTTTTACTTCAAATGTGTAATTACCATGGGGCAGATTACTGAATTCTTTATCAGTTCTGTTGCTCCATTCGGACCAGATTTTGGTGTAATTAATAAGGCGGTAACTATATTCCAGGTTTTCCTGCTGGCCATACAGTGGTGACGAAAATTCGAAATGTATCGATTTCCAGTTTTTCGAAATACTTTCTCTGGCAGGTTTTTTATTCACTCCTGATGAATCCGCTTGATAACCGCCATATAACACACTGTCCCGTGTATCGGTTATTTTTACTGAGCGGATACTTGTTTTTAGTTCGGGAAGGTTCTTTTTGTATTTGTAAAAATTAATATGAAAAAATCCATTTTCACCCCCAACAAAAATGTTATACTTATTTAAGGTGTAAATAAATTCAAACCCACTAAGCATTTTGTTATTCAGTTCCGGAAAATAGATGATTGATTTTTTGGGCGAACTTAAATCCACAACACCCAGTTGTTTTTCATGAATGAACCAAATATTGCCATCGTTATCTTCTTTAACATACCGGATACTTTGCTGCCCCAGTAAATTCAGGTAATAAGCTGATGGTTCAAATTTATCTTGGGCAGTATTGTAACTATATATTCCTTTCTCCGTTGCAACAATGATTTCATTGCTGACCTTATAAATATGGTTATTAAGTGTGGATGGTAAACCGTTTTTATGTGTATAGATGGTAATGCTATACTTACCTGAATCCGTTTTTACCAGTTTATATACACCATGATAAGGATGAGAAACCCAGATATTACCAAACTTATCAATTTTTGTAAAGCGGGAAGTCTCTTTAAAGTCAATGATGGTTTCAGCCTCACTGAAAGAATTGTTTTTGTAATTTAAAAAAGTCAGTCCCTGGTAATTACCGCTGATAATCCTTTCAGAAGGAAATACGGCAGATTCGGGTTCAAAATTCCAAAACCCGGTTTTTGTAACCAGCGGAGTTGCCGTATTATCTTTAATTACATAGGCCCCTTCATGCTGGCCAACTAAAACCTGGCCATTAATTTCTGCAAGGTTCCAGACCTGGCCCACAGTATTATAAACCTGGTTAAAGAACCCTTTGCTGAAACTCAGATCCTGTTCTGCCTGTAACTGTGTATAAAATAGCCCTGCGGAAGTACCGGCGTACAGATTATTATTACTTACCAGCATTGTATAACCAGATCCATCAATTATACTCGGATTAATGTGCTTAATAGCACTGTTATAGGCAACAAAATCAATTCCATTATTTAACCCAAGCCACAAATTTCGCTGCTTATCCAAAAAAATACTAAGTACATTATTATTCTGTAAACCTTCATTTCCCGAAAATCGTTGTATCAAATTCCCATTCAGGTCTATAATATAAACACCTGCATTATTTGTAGCTAATGCTATCCAGTTATTTGTAACCAGTTTAGCATCATAAATTCTTTCTTTGGCAATAGCGGTAACCAGTGGAAAATTTAACCTTGTTACACCTGTTTTAGTGCCAAGGAATATCCCGTTTTTTAAAGTGGTTATAAGTATACTATCCTTACTAATTGGTAATATAGATGTTACAGGATCATTAGTACCCAGGTTTTCTTTTCTGTATACAGGCTGCCATGCATTATTTTTAAGCATCATCAACCCAACATTAAAATCATGGGCATACAACTGGTCACCACATAAACCAAGGTAAGCCCACTCCTGCGGGGCTTCATAAACTGCAACTGAGTTACCAATAAGCCTGAAGATTTTATTATTCGTTCTGAAATAAATATCCTTTTTAAATATTTCAATATCCCAAACATCTCCAAAGGCACGGTCTTTTGGTTGTAATAAATTAATAATAGAGTGATATTTTAATGTGCCATTGGCAAATGGGGCGTAGTAACCTATTTCATCCTGGCCACCAACATAGATTAAATTGTTTTCCCCAATTGCAACTGAACGAACAATTGTTTTGTTAGGTAGTGGATAGAGATTCCAAAACCTGCCGTCATAGGTAAGTAAACCTTCATTATTTGCAATGTATATAATATTGTTTTTGTCTTGTTTTATATCCCAATTCTGTAACCCTGCGGCATAAGTTTTTTTAGGATAATTGATTACATCAGGCAAACCAATCGTATTCTGAGCAAAGCAATTAATCGGGATAAAAAAAAAGACCAGTAATTTTCTCATAAATATCTTAAATACCAATGTGAGAAAGCAAAAATTTATAGTTGATGTAGTATTGACGTACTAAAAATAAGTATAAATAGCTAAATAGCTGAAAATTGATGTAGTAATGTTGTGTAGCTTTCTTTGTTACTGCTTTCTATTATATATAGTTTTACTTAACGATTCCCGACCTGCTTGAAATTAGTAAGTTTTATAAAATTAAAAACGATTGTTATATGAAATCAAAACTAACAGCATTTATAGCTGTTCTCCTTTTTTGCATTGTTACAAACCAGGCATTTACACAAGATCTTAAATTAACGGGAACTGTATTAAATCAGTCAACCGGTACTGCCATGCCTGATGCAACAATTACGTTAAAGGGAACAACCAATTCTGTAAAAACAGACAATGAAGGTAAATTTTCAATTACTGTTCCTAAGAAAGGGGTAACATTAGTTATTACTTATACAGGAATGAAAACTGAAAATTACGTTGTAGTTAATCAGACGAGCGACCTTGTAATACTGCTGGAATCTGCTACGGCAACTCTTGAAGAAGTAGTAGTTGTAGGCTACGGTACCCAAAAGATAACAAATGTATCTGGTGCTATATCTACAGTTAAAAGCGGCGACATCCAAAAAATAAACCCGGTACGTACAGAAGAAGCACTACAAGGTAGAGCTTCTGGTGTAAGTGTAATTCAAAGTGGCTCGCCGGGCTCTAAACCTACCGTGTTAATCAGAGGAATTCCCTCATTTACCGGAACCGATCCGGTGGTAATAATTGACGGTTCTCCGCAATCACTAACCGATTTCAATTCTATTAATGCCTCAGATATCGAGTCAATAAATGTACTGAAGGATGCAGCTACTACTGCTATTTACGGTGTTAAAGGTGGCAACGGTGTTATTGTGGTAACTACAAAAGCCGGTCGTAAAAATAAAAAAGCTGAAATAAACCTTAACACAAATTATGGTGTGCAGGAAGTTTTAAATACCATTGGTGTTTTAAACGGAACTGAATACGCAGCAATTATAAATGAAGGAAGCACAGTTTCGGGTGGCGGATTGATTTTTCCAAACCTTTCTACAGTAGGCGTAGGTACCGATTGGCAGAATGAAGTATTCAAACAGGCACCAACACAATCACATAATTTATCAATCCGTGGTGGTGGAGAAAGCGTCGGTTATTTCGTATCTGCCGGCTACTTAAATCAGGGAGGTATTGTAGGAGGTTATGATAAGTCAAGATTCGGCCGAGGAAACTTAACGGCTAACCTCAATTTCGACATTACTCCAAAATTGAAATTTATTTTAAATACAACAGGTGTTGTACTGGATAGTAAAGGCGTGCAGGAAAATTCATTTAACAGTGTAATTGGAAGCGCCCTTAACTACGATCCCACAGTTTCTAAGTACAATACAATGCCAAATACAGTTGGGCAATACGGATACAGCACGTTGCTGCTGTCTGAAATTTTTAATCCGTTAACCAAACTCGACAATACCTACAATACAAATACCGGAACAAAGCTTTATGGAAAAGCTGAACTTCAGTACAGTGTTTTAAAAAACCTGAAACTTACCAGTCGTTTTGGTTATACTAAATATGATGGCAAAGCAAAGAGCTTTACGCCGCTGGTTTTTTGGGGGGTAAATAATGTTGACAATTCAATGAACGCAGATGGTTCAACAGTTACAGGCCAGCACAACAGCGTAGCGCATGAAAAAACCAGCAACTTTAACTGGACATCGGAAACCTTTGCCAATTACGATTTCAAGCTCTTAAAGAAACACAACTTCGAAACCGTTTTGGGAATTTCTTTTGCAAAAATTTCGGGCAATGCCACCGGAGCAACACGCCAGGATGTACCTTTTAACTCCTGGGAGTTTGCTGACTTTACTGCGGCTACCGGTAATAATACAGCAACCAACAGCAATGCTGTTACCGGTTATGCTTACCAATATTTCCGTAAAAATTTATCTTATTTCAGTCGTATTAATTACGATTATGAAGATAAATACCTGGCCAGCTTCAGTGCACGCCGCGATGGTTCATATGCATTTGGTATTGATAATAAATTCGCCAATTTCTTCGCCGGTTCTTTAGGATGGGTAGTGAGTAAAGAAAATTTCTTTAACGTAAAACAAATCGATTTTTTAAAAATCAGAGGAAGTTATGGCTCCATCGGAAATGAAAATGTAAGTCCGCAAAATGTAAGTATCGTTACCGGCGGACCAAGCTATGGCTCAACTGCCAATAGTAATGGATATACTTTTGGCGGCGTTTTTTATCCGGGATCTACAGTTGGTTCAGCAGCTAACAGCGCATTAGGCTGGGAAAAACAACTGCAAACTAACGTCGGCTTCGATGCAAATTTTCTGAATAATAAAATCAGTCTTTCTGCTGATTATTTCCAGAAAAAAGTTGAAGGACTTTTATTTACTCCATCAGCATCGCTTTACCTGGGTACTGTTCCAATTCCTGTTGCCAATATCGGCTCAACAAAAAGTAGTGGTTTTGATTTAACACTTGGATACCGGGAAACCATTATCAAAAAATTAAAACTTAATACAAGCTTAACTTTTACAACCGCTAAAAATGAAGTTACAGCTACCAATACTGATGGTACTGCAAAAATTCTGGGAGGTTATTATTTTAATGGCCAATCGCAAAGCGTAACCATTTTTGAAAAAGGACAAACACCGGGATATTTTTATGGTTACAAAACCATGGGACTGTTTCAAACAGCTGCAGAAGTTGCTGCAGCGCCAACACAATCCGGTGCCCAGGCAGGCGATATCCGTTTTGCGGATATGAACGGTGATGGAATCATCAATGCAGCCGACCAAACTAAGATTGGCGATCCGTTTCCCGATTTCACCATGGGTTGGAACCTGAACCTGGAGTATGGCAATTTTGATTTTACAGCTTTTACATACGCTTCGGTTGGTAACGAGATATACCGGGCTTATGAAAGAAACGCAAACTTCTCTAATAAATACCGTTCGGTGTTAGCCCGATGGACCGGTTCAGGTACAACCAACGAATCAACAAATCCCAGGTATTCTTTTACCGATCCAAACAGTAACATCCGTGTTTCCGACAGGTATGTTGAGGATGGTTCTTTTATAAAACTTAAAAATGTTCAATTAGGATTTACGTTGCCTTCTTCAATTACCAAAAATATTTTTTCAAAAGTGCGGATTTATGCACAGGTAAAAAATGCTTTCGTTCTTACTAAATATTCAGGCTACGATCCGGAGATTGCCGGTGGTATCCTGGATACCGGCATTGATCGGGGTGCTTATCCACAGGCCAGAACATACGCTGTAGGTCTGGACATCAAATTTTAAATTTTAAAAAATCATACAAATGAAAAATATATCAATTAAAATACTCGGACTGGTAGCAATCGTTGCTTTGCTAAGCTCTTGTAAAAAATGGGTAGACTATGATCCGCACGATGATTTTTTAATCACCGAACTGGATTACCTGAAATCGGAATCAGATTACAGAACCATGGCCATTAGTGTGTACACGCCCATACAATGGATAAACCAGGCTGTGCCGGTTGGCGATATTGCAAGTGATAATGCAGTAAGCGGCGGCGAAAATGCTTCGGATGTTTTAAGCCTGCAGCAGATTGATGATTTTACGCACACACCAATCAATTCAACCTTAACAGAATTGTGGCAGGCGCCATACGAAGGAATTAACCGTGCCAATTACATGACACAATACAAAGAAAAAAACCTGGGAGGCGAAACGGTTACTTTTGCCGGCAAAGATGCCTTGTATGGCGAAGTTTATTTCTTAAGGGCGTACTATTATTTTCACTTAGTGAAATTTTTTGGGGATGTTCCTTTATTTGTTGATAAAAGATTAAGCCTGGCAGAATCAAAATCGTTAACGCGTTCGCCCAAGGCAGATGTGTACAAGCAAATTGAGAAAGATTTGACCGATGCAATTGCTGTGCTCCCTGCTGTACAGGTTCAAAAAGGAAGAATAACCAAATATGCAGCACAGGCTTTACTGGGTAAAGTATATTTGTATCAAAGCAAATTCGATTTAGCTGCAACAACACTTGAAAGTGTAATTACATCCAATGCATTTTCATTACCCTCAAATTTTGCAGGCATATTTTTACCCGGTGGTGAAAACGGGCCTGAATCTGTTTTTGAAATTCAATATTCCAACACTTCGCCCTACTATAATTGGGGTGGAGTAACCCGGGGCCAGGGAAATCTTTCTGTACAGCAATGTGGTGTGCGTGGGCTGAACGGTTCTGCAGCTATGCCATATGCAGCAGGATGGAGCACTAACCTGCCTGCACAAAATCTGGCAGCAGCCTATGCGGCAGGTGATCAACGTAAAGCGGTTACCATACTTGATATTGAAGCATATAAAACAGCAAATCCTGCTTTAAATATTACCTACTCGATAGCTCCTTATAAAAATACCGGTTTATATAATCAAAAATATCTGCCACGTAAAGGAGAAACATCAGGTCAGATAGAATTAAACTATTCCAACAACTTCCGTACAATCAGGTATGCCGAAGTATTGTTAATGGCGGCCGAAGCAAATAACCGTGCAACAGCTCCAAACGATGTAAAGGCAAGAGGATATTTGAACCAGGTGAGGGAAAGGGCCTTTGGTAATGCAGCAAATAATATTAATTCTTCAGGAGCTACATTAAGGCAGGCCATTTGGGACGAACGCCGTTTGGAACTTGGAATGGAAGGTGATCGCTTTTTTGATTTGGTTCGTACCGGTCAGGCTGCAACCAAAATAACCGGTTTTGTTGCCGGCAAGCATGAACTGTTTCCAATACCGCAGGTAGAAGTTGATATTTCGGGCTTAACACAAAATCCCCGTTATTGATCATTTAAATTAATGTCATAAAATATAAAAACATGAAATCATTAAAATATTTATTAAGTCTGGGTTTTCTTTTCGCAGTCCTGGCTGGCTGTAAAAAAGATATCAATGATGACCTGTCGCTTATTGCCTCAGGCCAGGCCCCAGCAAAAATATCAGCATTGTTCCAGATCACACAGGACAACACTGGCCTGGTTACCATCACGCCAAACGGCGAAGGTGCAGTACGCTACGAAGTGTATTATGGAGACGGAACAGCAGCACCTGCCTTGCTGGCAGCGGGGAAAAACACAACGCATATTTATGCTGAGGGACAGTACAATGTTAAAATAATTGCCTACGATGTAACTGGCATTACAACCGAATTAACCAAGCCATTAACAGTTACTTTTAAAGCACCGGAAAATTTGGTAGTTACCGCAGTTATTGATCCGGCTAATCCATACAAACTGGATGTATCTGCAACAGCTTTATACGAAACATTTTTTCAGGTTTACTTTGGAGATGTTCCAAACGAAGTGCCGCAAAACTTTAACGAAGGCGATATTAAATCGCATGTATATGCAAGTATAGGCACTTATACACTGCGTGTTGTTGCATTAAGTGGTGGTGCCGCCACAACTTCATATACCACAACAATTACCATTACAGATCCCGTTTTATTACCAATAACTTTTGAATCATCCACTGTTAATTATGCCTGGAACAATTTTGATGGCGGCGTAGTTACCGTAATCAACAATCCACAATCAAATGGAATAAACACCACCGCCAAAGTTGCCCGCATGGTAAAAAATGCAGGGCAACCCTGGGGTGGTAGCTGGATTGGATTGGGGGGCCCGATTGATTTTTCTGCCGATCGTGTTTTCCGGATGAAAGTATTTTCTCCCAGAGTTGGAGCAAAGGTTTTATTAAAAGTAGAAAACAGGGCTAACCCTGGAATTAATTTTGAGAAAGAAGTATTAACTACAGTAGCCAATGCCTGGGAAGATATGGCTTTTGATTATCGCACCATAAATACTACAAATGCATACGACAATATTGTTATCATTTTCGATTTGGGCATAATGGGTGATGGGTCGCCAAACTTTACTTTCCTGATGGATGACATTCGGTTAACGAACAATATGCCAACCAGTATTCTTACACTTCCGGTAACCTTTGATTTACCAGGTATCAATTATGAAGTAACTGACTTTGGGGGCAACAGCAGTGAGTCTGCAACAGACCCTGTAGCACCTGCCAACAACGTTAAAAAAACAACCAAAACAAACGGAGCTGCTACATGGGCCGGAACAACCATCGGTACTGGTTTTTCTTCACCTATAGCTTTTACTGCTGCCAAAACACAAATGAGTGTAAGGGTTTATTCTCCTGCAGCAGGTTTAAGAGTAAGATTAAAAGTGGAAGACAGAACTAATAATACCAGATCGGTAGAAACTGAGGCGATGACACAGGCAGCAAATACCTGGGAAACACTGGTATTTGATTTTGCAACCCAATCAGAAGGGACAGCGGCTATGAATTTGAGTTATACCTACGACATGGCTTCCATCTTCTTTGATTTTGGCAATGCCGGAACCGGGTCTGTATTTTACTGGGATGATGTAAGTTTTTTAGCAACCAATGTAACACCCAATTACATGGCTCTGCCAATTGATTTTCAAGCAACAGGCTATGCTTATAATTTTATAAATTTTGGTGGTGCAAATGCAACTGTTGTAAATAACCCTGATGCTTCGGGTATTAATACCAGTACCAAAGTGGGCAGGATGGTTAAAGGTGCGCCTGAAGTATGGGCAGGAGCTTTTCTGGAATTGGTAAACCCCATAAATTTTTCAACATTAAGAACATTTAAAGTAAAAGTTTATTCACCAAGAATTGGTGCAAAGCTTTTATTAAAAGTTGAGAATGCAGCCAACGGCGGAATAAGTTTTGAAAGAGAAGTGGCTACCACAACGGCTAATGCCTGGGAAGAACTGACATTTGATTTCAGCGCCATCAATGCCGGAAATTTTTATTCGAAAGTGGTGTTGATATTTGATTTAGGAACAGCCGGTGATGGCTCAGCAAACTTTACTTATTACTTTGATGATATCCGACTTAATTAATTTAAAAAAACAGAATCATGATAAAAAATTTCATAAAATCTGCCGTTCTTATTGTTGCAGCAGCAATCAGTTTCAGCAGTTGTAAAAAAGATGAGTATTCTTTTGGCGACATAAAAGTACCGGCTAACCTTGCCGCTACGGCAGTTATCGAAGGAAAAGATGCGACAAACCCTAATGGGAATGGAACGGGAAAAGTATTGATAACTGTTACTTCTTCTTTTGCCTTAAACTATAAAATAGATTTTGGTGATGGTACATCTGAGATGGTTCCTACAGGTGTAATTACTTACAAATATGGTACACCTGGTACCAATGATTATGTGATAACTGTTAATGCAATTGGTACGGGTGGAGCTACTTCAACCATCAGTATACCGGTGAAGGTTTTTGTTGATTTTGTAATTCCAGCGGCAATTTTGCAGAATCTTACGGATGGCGGATCAAAGATCTGGGTAACAGACAATGACGCATTTGGTCATTTTGGTGTAGATGATCCCAACAGGTTCAGTGCCGATCCGGGCGTTTGGTGGTATGGGGCTGGCGCAAACACAAGAGAGGCATGTGCCTATGATGATGAAATCACTTTTTCGAAAGATGCAAATGATAAAGTTTCCATTAACGTAAACAACAAAGGGCTGTCTTTTTCACTTGCGGCATCTACTGCATTTTATGGAGTGAGTGGCGGTGATGGTTGTTACAATTTTAGTACCGGAGGAACTAAGCTATTGACATTTTCAGGTTCTTCTTCAGGATATACAACTTCAAACTCAACAAAAATTCAGTTTAGAGTTCCTGGCAATGGTATAGTAAACTTTGGAACTGGTGGCACTTTGTATGAAATATTATCAATCACGGCAATTCAAATGAAATTAAGAACTATTGGCATTGATGGAAACCAGTGGTTCGGTATCTTAAAAAAGAAACCTTAAACTATGAGGCAGCTAATTTATTTACTTGTTTCCGGAATAGTGTTACTAAATTATTCCTGCAGCAAATCAAACAGCACAGGCGGTGGCGGCAGTGCAGCTCCATCAAACCTGGTGGTAAATGCAACTGTCAGTACCGATAACAGCGGTAACGTGTCGTTTGTAGCTTCTGCAACAAATGCAGTTACATACGATTTTGATTACGGCAATGGTATTTATCAAACAGTTGTGAATGGAGTGGTAACCTATAAATATCCGGCAAGTGGTACATATACAGTAAATGTAATTGCCAAAAGCAGTTCGGGACAAACAATTTCAAAATCAATTCAGATAACTGTTTCGGTAACTCAATCGTTAATATGGTCCGAGGAATTTAATACGGCAGGACAACCGGACCCCGCAAAATGGGGTTACGATATTGGTACAGGTTCAGGTGGTTGGGGAAATAATGAATTACAATATTATACCAACCGCCCCGAGAACGTAACAGTATCCGGCGGCACATTAAAGATCATTGCAAAAAAAGAAATATACAGCGGCAGTGCTTATACCTCTGCAAGAATGTTGACGAAAGACAAGTTCTCTTTCAAATACGGTAAGGTTGAATTTAGTGCCAAATTACCATTGGGTGTTGGTACCTGGGCAGCAGTATGGAGTTTGGGAAATAATTTCACTTCCGTTGGATGGCCCGCATGTGGTGAAATTGATTTTATGGAGCATGTAGGCGTCCAGCAGAATAAAATTTTCGGAACATTACATCATCCTGGCCACTCAGGAGGAAATGCGGATGGTGGTACCGTGGTGATCAGTAATGCGTCAACAGCATTTCATAAATATACGGTGGAGTGGACAGCAGCAAACATTAAATTTTCTGTTGATGATGTACCGTTTTATACATTTCCAAACACAGGTTCATTACCATTTAATCAGAATTTTTTCATAATCATGAATGTGGCCATGGGCGGTAATTTCGGCGGGCCTGTTGATCCGGCCTTTGTAAGTTCAGCTATGGAAGTTGACTATATCAGGGTATATCAGTAAAGCTTTTGAAGCTTAACAATAATGTAGATTTTCTCTATAAGCAAGCAATAGTTAAGTGGATCGTAATTTCTTTTCTAAGATACTACTTCCACTTTTTTAATACCAAAAAAAGACCAATAATGAAGAGATATATTCAAAAGATCAAAATAATATCAGCAGTATTGATTTTTCTTTTTTTAAGTTCAGATGCTGTAAGTCAGTACGCCTATAATAAGATTGTATGGGCAGATGAATTTAATTATAGAGGCCTGCCGGACAGCACTAAATGGAGCTATGATTCCGGAAACGGATGCCCATCCAATTGTGGTTGGGGAAATAATGAATTGCAATTTTATACCAGCAAGCGTGCAGAAAATGCCAGGGCGGAAAATGGAAATCTTATAATTGAAGCAAGAAAGGAAGACTATAATGCTGCAAAGTACACTTCTGCCAGACTGATTTCAAAAAATAAAGGCGATTGGAAATATGGACGTATTGAAGCCCGTGCAAAACTTCCTGCAGGTACGGGCATGTGGCCCGCAATCTGGATGCTTCCCACCCATTGGAAATATGGCGGATGGCCGCACAGCGGAGAAATTGACATCATGGAAAACGTAGGCTACTTGGCTGATTCAGCCTTCAGTAGTGTTCACACAGGCGCCTATAACCACGGCATCAATACCCAAAAAACAAAAGCTGTAAACCGAAAAGACCTGTCAACTGCTTTTCATGTTTATGGAATTGAATGGACTGCCGATAGCATCTCTTTTTATATTGATGATTTAGTGTACCATGTTTTTAAAAATGAAAAATCGGGTACCGGTGCCTGGCCTTTTGACCAGGAATTTCACCTGCTTTTAAATATTGCTGTTGGCGGAAACTGGGGTGGAAAATTTGGTGTAAATGATAAAATATTTCCGCAGCGTATGGAAGTGGATTATGTACGGGTGTATCAATAGTTGAATCTGTAACAGAAAAATAAGATGACTGAAATGAAAAAAAAGATTGTTAGCATATTTTTATTGAGCCTTGTTATTTTATCCTGTACTCAAAAAAAAGAATTGACTCCCGGGATTTCCGAAACCACTTCTTCTGATTCTACAGAAATAAAAATAACTGCTTTGTTGAAGAAGATGACCCTCGAAGAAAAGATTGGTCAGATGAATCAGTATAATGGTTTTTGGGATGCAACGGGTCCGGCACCATCACAGGAAAATGCTAAGAAAAAGGTTGAGCATTTAAAAAAAGGGCTGGTAGGTGCTGTATTGAACGTTACTGGCGTAGAGAAAGTAAGAAAGTTGCAGGAGATTGCGGTTAACGAAACAAGGCTTGGTATTCCTTTGCTTTTTGGTTTTGATGTAATACATGGTTACAAAACAATAACACCTATACCTTTGGCTGAAGCAGCCAGTTGGGATCTACCCCTGATAGAAAAATCAGCAAGGATTGCTGCTGAAGAAGCATCTGCTGTTGGTATAAACTGGACTTTTGCCCCAATGGTCGATATCTCACGTGATGCCCGCTGGGGACGGGTTATGGAGGGTGCCGGAGAGGATACATACCTGGGTTCTAAAATAGGCGTTGCCAGAATAAAAGGTTTTCAGGGAAATGATTTATCTGCTGACAATACCATTGCCGCATGTGCTAAACATTTTGCTGGCTATGGTTTTGCAGAATCGGGAAAAGATTATAATACAGCTGATATAAGTTTGTCTACGTTGTACAATGTTATCCTGCCACCGTTTAAAGCGGCTGTTGATAATAATGTACAAACGTTTATGAATTCATTTAATGTTGTAGACGGCATACCGGCAACTGCCAATTCATTTTTACAAAGAGATATTTTAAAAGGTAAATGGAATTATAAAGGATTTGTTGTTTCCGATTGGGGATCGGGACTTGAGATGATTGATCACGGTTTTGCAAAAGATTTAAAACAGGCGGCTGAATTATCGGCCAATGCAGGTTCGGATATGGACATGGAATCTTATGCTTATGTAGCACATTTAAAAGAACTGGTAGAGTCGGGTAAGGTTGATGTAAAACTCATTGATGATGCCGTACGGAGAATATTACGGGTAAAGTTTGCATTAGGTTTGTTTGAAGACCCCTACAGATACTGTAATCTTCAAAACGAAAAAACAAAAATATATGCTCCCGAACATATGGCCGTTGCGCTGGACATTGCAAAAAAATCAATGGTCTTATTAAAAAATTCAAATGAACTTTTACCACTTAAAAAAAATCAGCAAAACATAGCTGTTATAGGTGCATTGGCCGATGACAAAAGCAGCCCGTTGGGTAACTGGCGTTTGGCAGCGGATGATAATAATGCAATCACGGTTTTAGAAGGATTAAAAAAAATATCCGCAAACATCAGTTATGCAAAAGGCGTTACCCTGGTAAATGCAAAAATTGCTTTTCCGGATGAAGTAAAGATCAATGAAACTGATACTGCCGGAATAGGAGAAGCAGTAGCGTTGGCAAAAAAATCTGATGTGGTTATCATGGTTTTAGGTGAGCATGGTATGCAAAGCGGTGAGGGCAGAAGCCGTAGCCGGCTTGATTTACCGGGACTGCAGCAACAAATGCTTGAAGCAGTTTATGCAGTTAATAAAAACGTTGTTTTGGTATTAATGAATGGCCGGCCTTTAGCCATTACCTGGGCAAATGAAAATGTACCGGCAATTTTAGAAGCCTGGCAACCGGGTATTCAAAGTGGAGATGCGATTGCGCAGATTTTATTTGGAGAATATAATCCGTCAGGAAAATTGCCAATGACTTTTCCGAGATCAGTTGGACAGGTTCCCATTTATTACAATCATTACAGCACCGGCAGGCCGGGGCCAAAGACGGAAGTTTTCTGGTCACATTATACTGATGAAACAAATAAGCCATTATACCCGTTTGGTTATGGCCTGAGCTATACAAAATTTGACTACAGTAAATTAAAAATTGATGATGCAGATCCTTCAAAAATAAAAGTTTCGGTATCTGTAAAAAATAGCGGCAAGCTTTCGGGAGAGGAGATTGTGCAATTATATATCAGGGATATGACGGCAAGTATAGTGAGGCCTGTAAAAGAACTGAAAGGATTCCAGAAAATAAAACTGGATGCCGGTGAAGTGAAGCAGGTGGATTTTTTATTGACCGGTGCTGAACTTGGCTTTTATAATTCGAAAGGCGAATTTATTGTTGAACCAGGTGTGTTCAAAATAATGGTTGGAACAAATTCGGAGAAAGGGATTACCGGGCAGTTTACAAAAAAATAGGCTTATATAGTAAGCAAAAATAGAATTACTAACCGTTTTAGACGGTAAAAAATGTTTCATAGGCAGATTCTCATGTGTTAGTTTAACCCGGATACTTATCCGGGTTTTTCAAAAAAACAATTGTGGGTATGATTTTTTAACTTAGCACAAAATTATTGATGAGCATGAGGCAAAAGATTTTCACTATATCCGTTTTTTCCCTTTTTCTAAGTAGTGTACTCCATGCACAACTTTGCCAGGGTAGTCTTGGTGATCCGATTATCAATACAACTTTTGGAAGTGGTACAAACCCCGCCCCGCCATTATCGGCAGCAACAACCAATTACCAGTATGTAGCTGCTGATTGCCCAAATGATGGTTTTTACACAGTAAGAAACAATACCAATTCCTGTTTTGGAAACAGCTGGCACAGTTTCTCTTCAGACCATACCGGAAATACCAATGGGTATTTTATGCTTGTAAATGCCTCTATTCAACCCAGCGCTTTTTACCTGGATACTGTAAGGGGATTATGTGGTAACACCACTTACGAATTTGCAGCCTGGATAATGAACGTAATACAGCCTGCTTCCTGCAGCGGCAACAGCATTCAACCTAATCTTACTTTCAGTATTGAACGAACAGATGGCACGGTTTTACAAACATATAATACAGGCAGCATTCCTCCTCTCTCATCTCCTACATGGAAACAATACGGATTCTTTTTTACAACACCTGCCGGTGTATCTGATATTGTTTTACGCATATTCAATAATTCGCAAGGTGGTTGCGGCAATGACCTTGCACTGGACGATATTACTTTTCGTCCCTGCGGACCATTACTCACCCCTTCAATAACCGGCATGTCATCAAGCATAGCCAATTTGTGTGAAGGAACAGCAGGTTCATTCACTTTTACCTGCTCTGTATCAGGAGGATTTAATAATCCTGTTTTTCAGTGGCAGGAAAAAATAAACAGTGGTAATTGGACAGATATACCCGGAGAAGTTACGACTTCAATAACCAAATCATTTACAGCGGCTACTCCTGTTGGTGTTTATGAATACAGGTTAGCAGTTGCTGAAACCGGAAATATGGGTTCGGCACAATGCAGGATAAATTCTCCATTGCTTACCGTAATGATAAATGCAACCCCGGTAACAACAGCAACAAATAACGGACCTGTATGTGCAGGCACTACAGCATCTTTAACTGCAACAGGTGGCAGCCAATATTCGTGGATCGGCCCCAACGGATACACCGCATCGGGAAGTCCTGCACCGGTAACAAATATCCAGATGAACCAGGCAGGAAAATATTATGTGGTGGTTACAAATGCGGCAGGGTGCGTAAATACAGATTCAACTGTACTTGCAGTTAATCCATCACCCGTTGCTACCACAACTTTTACAAATGCATCTGTTTGTATTGGCGATAGTATTCAGTTTACAGCAGCAGGCGGACCAGGTTATATATGGACTCCGGCTACCGGTCTTTCCAACGATACTATTTACAATCCCAAAGCCTCTCCTGCTGCTGCAACTTTATACAGCGTAGTTGTCAGCAATTCTTTTTCCTGCACAGATACTGCAGAAATAATGCTCGAAGTAATCCCCGAAACAGTTGTTGATGCAGGTCCTGACAGAATAATGCTGGAAGGGCAAAGTATCCGTTTATCCGCATCAGTATCGGGGCAAGGGAATAACTATTCCTGGTCACCGCCAACTTATATTGATGATATTTATTCGCTGCAGCCGGTTATAAACCCGCCGGTTGATACCAGGTATATTCTTACGGCTGTTTCAGGTTTTGGTTGCAGTACTGTAATGGATACGATGTTTGTAAAAGTGTATAAAGCTATTTTTATTCCAAATGCATTTACACCAAATGGAGACGGAACAAATGACACCTGGAATATTCCGGCTTTAGCATCTTATCCCAACTTCGAACTTTTTATTTATAACCGCTACGGGCAATTAGTTTTTCAAACTAAAAAAACACCTGTTGCCTGGGACGGCACTTATAAAGGAAAATCCTGTGTTACAGGGGCTTATTCTTATCTTATAAAAACAGGTACCCGGGATGAGATCATCAATGGAACTGTGCTGATCATCAGATAAAAAGTAATTCAGGTTTTCAATTCAACTATTTCAATAGCAAAAAAAAATCCTGCCTGAGCAGGATTTAAATCTTATTCAATTCTTTATTACAAATCTGTAATTGGTTTATACTTTGGCACCAGTGTTTTCATCACCGCCCAGGCAATCAAATAAGCTACTGCACAAATTGCAAACATAATAGTATAGCCGGTTTGTATATGGCCCAGCGCCTGGTAATGATCGAACAATGCTCCGCCCAGTTTTGAGATGATTACACCACCAATACCCCCTGCCATACCGCCGATACCCACAACTGACGCAACTGATTTTTTAGGGAACATATCAGAAACAGTAGTAAAGATATTTGCCGACCATGCCTGGTGTGCTGAAGCCCCTATGCCGATAAGAATTACCGGTATCCAGAAACTGATATAACCTAAAGGCTGAGCCGCAAGTACGAGCAATGGGAACAAGGCAATGATCAACATGGCTTTCATCCGGCCATCGTATGCATTATAGCCTTTGTTTATAAAATATTTGGGAAACCATCCGCCACCTATACTTCCAAACATAGTCATGCTGTACAACACAACCAAGGGTAACATGATCTCAGTCTTCATCATCCCATACTGGGCTTCCAGGTACTTAGGTAACCAGAACAGGAAGAACCACCATACACCATCTGTCATGAATTTACCAAATACAAAAGCCCAGGTTTGTTTGTATCCCAACAATTTAAACCAGAATACTTTTTGTTTTTCATCAGGTACAACAGTTTCTGCTTCAGTATCCGAATTGATATAATCCAGTTCAGCCTTTGATAATCTTTTTTGCTTTTCGGGTTTATCATAAAACACCCACCAAAAAATTATCCAGATAAAACCGATTGCACCTATCATTACAAACGCAGCCTGCCAACCCCAATGAAACGCAATCCAGGGGACAGTTGCCGGGGCAAGGATAGCGCCTACATTGGCACCCGAATTAAAAATCCCTGTGGCAAATGCCCGATCCTTTTTAGGGAAATATTCAGCCGTTGCTTTAATTGCAGCAGGAAAGTTTCCAGATTCACCAAAAGCCAGCACCGCTCTAGAAACCATAAAACCAATAATTGAAATAGGCAAAACCAAACCCAATGCCGAAAAAACTCCCGAAAAAGCACCACCAATCTCGATAGCGTATGCATGCATGATAGCCGCAAGCGACCAAATAACAATGGCCCATGTAAAACCTTTTTTCGTTCCAAGCCTGTCAATAAACCTTCCGGCAAATAACATGGAAATGGCATAGGCAAACTGAAACACCGCAGTAATATTTGCATAATCTGTATTACTCCAGCCAAACTCTGCCGACAGGTCGGGAGCCAGTAAACTCAATACCTGCCGGTCGAGATAATTAACAGTAGTTGCAAAAAATAACAGTGCACAAATCGTCCACCTGTATTTGCCAATTTTTTCCATATTCATATAGCTGGTTTTTTATTATTTTTTACAATTGCTGATAACAGCCATTACCTTTTTTGTTTCTGCAGTAAGCAGACTATACTGTTTATTATCCATTATATATTTACTTACCAGTTTACTGCCCATACCAACAGCACAAACACCGGCATTAAACCAACCTACAATATTTTCTTCAGTTGTATCAACACCTCCTGTTGGCATGAATAATACATCAGGAAACAAATCCTTTATGGCAGACACAAAATCTTTCCCAAGAATATTACCGGGAAATAATTTCACCAGCTTTGCACCCATTGTTTCGGCTGCAATAATTTCTGTTGCCGTCATACAGCCCGGAACCCAAAGCATTTTGTTTTTATCAGCAACTTTTGCAACAGATTCAACCAGGCCCGGACAAATGATATAATCAGTTCCGGCATCAATAAAAGTCTTGGCCATTTCTCCATTCTTGATTGTGCCCACACCGAGGATCATGTCGGTTAATTCCGTTTCACAGACTTTCTTAAGTGCTTTGAAATTATTTAGTGCAGCCTCCCCCCTGTTTGTATATTCAATAGTGCGGATGCCGGCAGTGTATAGAGCTTTCATTACTTCTATACTAACTGTTTCATCAGCATGATAATACAATGGCAGTAACCCCTGATTAATGACCTGTGTTATGATTTCGTCTGGTTTATACATTTTTTATGGTTGCGGTAATTTCGTTAACAGTTTGATTCGTTATATCTCCCTTTATAAATAATTTATTGTATGCCTTCATTTCTGTCGAAACGAAAAATATTAGCCACTGTCTTCACTTTTGTAAATTGCTGCTGAATAGTTCTGGATGTTTTTTTTGCCTGTTCAAGATAGTTTTTTTTTCATTGCGATCTATCAAGAATCCGTTAAGTGGAATGTCTGACATTACTTCATCAGGTTGTTTTCCATACTGCCATAATTTATTCCGATAGTTCAACCCAGCAGATATAGCAACCCTTTTGGCAGAAAGAGAAAGTCTCATAAACAGTTCACCAAAGAATAAAGTTTTACTCATCAGAATTTAAAATAATTATTTGCGTTGTGATAGCAGATGTCTTCAATTATTTTTCCAACCTGCGGAATATCATCGGGCAATTCGCCATTCTCCATTTCTTCACCAAACAGGTTACATAATATGCGGCGGAAATATTCATGACGAGGATAGCTCATAAAACTCCGGCTATCGGTAAGCATACCCACAAACTTACTCAACAACCCCATGTTACTTAAGGCATTCATTTGTTTTATCATCCCGTCCTTCTGATCTAAAAACCACCAGGCCGATCCAAACTGAACTTTGCCGGCAACCGAACCATCGTTAAAATTTCCAATCATAGTTGCCATCAATTCATTATCAGCAGGATTTAAATTATACAAAATAGTTTTCGCCAGCTGATTGGTTGAATCGAGTTTGTTTAAAAATTTTGATAACGCTCTTCCCTGCGAAAAATCGCCAATGGAATCCCAACCTGTGTCTGCACCAAGTTGACGCAGCATTCTTGCATTGTTATTTCGTAATGCCCCAAGATGATATTGCTGCACCCATCCTTTTTCGCAATCCCATTTTGCAAACTCAACAAGCATTGCTGATTTGAATTTCAAATTTTCCTGCTCATCCAGTTCCTTTCCGTTTCTTATTTTTTCAAAACTGTTTTTAATTTCAGCTTCTGAATAATCTTCAGCGTATATCTGCTCAAGCCCATGATCTGAAACAGCGCAACCAACTGTTGCAAAAAAATCATGGCGGGCTTTCAGTGCTTTCAGGTAATCGGCATAAGAGGAAACCGAGATACCTGAAACTTCTTCAACCTTTGCCACATAAGCATTAAAGGAAGCTGCATCATCTACGTTCATTGCTTTATCGGGCCGATAAGCCGGCAGTATTTTTATTTCAAAACCCTGTCCGTCCGACAGGCGGGCATCTGCTTTTATCTTTTGATGGTGTTCCAGCGAATCGGTTGGGTCATCCGTAGTACACAATACTTTCACATTCATCTTTCGCAATAAATTACGAACCGAATATTCCGGTGTTCGTAATTTAGCAGATGCTTCGTCATAAATTTCCTTTGCTGTACCTGCATTCAGTATTTTATCAATATTGAAATATCGCTGCAGTTCAAGATGCGTCCAGTGATAAAGCGGGTTACGCATCGTATATGGAACGGTGGCGGCCCATTTTTCAAATTTTTCATAATCAGTTGCGTCGCCGGTAATATATTTTTCGTTGATGCCATTGGTACGCATGGCACGCCACTTATAATGATCGCCATATAGCCAAACCTGTGTCAGGTTTTCAAAATTAATATCATTGGCAATTTGATCGGGCGGAAGATGATTGTGATAATCTATAACAGGCATCGGTTTAGCAAAATCATGATACAGTTGCTGTGCCGTTTTATTCTGCAATAAAAAATTTTCGTCTAAGAATTTTTTCATCTGTTTAATTATAAAGCGATTTATAAATGCCCATTTCCAGTCCTCTTAATTCAGCCAGCCCACGCAACCTGCCAATGGCACTGTATCCCGGGTTTGTTTTTTTATTCAGGTCGTCCAGCATCTGGTGCCCATGATCGGGCCTCATGGGAATTGTTGTTTTACTTTTATGCATAACTGCCAGCAATTCTTTTATCACACTATACATGTCCACATCTCCTTCAAGGTGACCGGCTTCAAAAAAGTCTCCATCTTCATTGCGTTTAGTGCTACGGAGGTGAACAAAATTTATCCGGTCACCAAACTCATCAATCATTGCCGGCAAATCATTATCGGGTCTTACACCAAACGAACCGGTACAAAAACACAAACCGTTATTCAATGAGGGAATCAGCTCAAACAGATACCTGATATCGGCGGCAGTACTTACAACCCTTGGCAATCCTAAAATTGTATAAGGCGGATCATCAGGATGTATTACCATATTAACTGCACAGGATTCCGCCACGGGTATAATCTTTTTTAAAAAATAAATCAGGTGCTCCCGCAGTTTTCCGGCATCGATTTCATGGTATGCATCCAATGCCTTTCTGAAATTTTCCAGCGTAAAATTTTCTTCGCTGCCCGGCAGGCCTGCAATAATATTGTGCTGAAGCAATTGCTTTTCAGTTTCACTCATTATCTCAAAACGCTGTTTTCCGTTCAGCAATTCCGTATCTGAATAATCATTTTCAGCATTTTTACGTTTCAGCATAAATACATCAAAAGCTGTAAGGGCTGCTTTTTCAAAACGCAGCGCCTTGCTTCCGTCACTCACTTTATACGCCAGGTCTGTTCTTGTCCAATCCAGTACTGGCATAAAGTTGTATGTTATCGTTTGCAGGCCGCAGGTTGCCAGGTTGCGTATTGTTGATGCATAATTATCAATGAACTGATGGAAACCATTCCTTTGTGTTTTAATATTTTCATGTACCGGAACACTTTCAACCACCAGCCATGTAAGGCCTGCGGCTTCTATTTCATTTTTACGTTTTAGAATTTCATTTTCCGGCCATGGCTCTCCGTTTGGAATGTGATGCAATGCACTAACAACCCCCGTGCAGCCAGCCTGTACAATATCCTGCAAACTCACCGGGTCGGCCGGCCCGAACCAGCGCATAGTTTGCTGCATTAAATATATTGGTTCATTCATTTTATAAACTTACACCTCTTTTCCATGGAATAAAATCATCCTGAGGCCTCACCCTCCTTCTCCCTCTCCAAAAGAGAGGGGGCGGTACATTAAACATATCCAATCATTTTATCTTCCACATCATCATCTGCAATTCATCAAACAAAATCATTTTTCAATTAAAATAAACTATAACGACACACCTCTTTTCCAGGGAATAAAATCGTCTTGATTCAGTAACACAGCTTTTGGTATTACTTCGCCGCTTGCAGCCTTAATGCAGTATTCAAGAATATCTTCTCCCATCTGTTCAATGGTTTTTTCGCCTTCAATCACCGGCCCGCAATCAATATCAATGATATCATTCATCCTTTTGGTAAGGTTACTGTTTGTTGACACTTTTATAGTAGGACAAACAGGATTACCGGTTGGTGTTCCAAGGCCCGTTGTAAATAATATTAATGTGGCACCACTTGCTGCTTTGCCTGTTGTTGCTTCCACATCATTGCCTGGAGTACAAACTAAATTTAATCCAGGTTTTGTTGCCGGTTCGGTATAATCCAATACATCAACAACCGGAGATGTGCCGCCTTTTTTTGCAGCACCTGCACTTTTTATGGCATCGGTTATCAAACCGTCTTTTATATTTCCAGGGGAAGGGTTCATGTGAAAGCCTGAACCTACGCTCAATGCCGAGTCATTATAGCTTGTCATCAGGCTGATGAATTTTTTTGCTGCCGCTTCATCTTTAGTTCTGTCAATTAAATTTTGCTCTACACCGCATAGTTCCGGAAACTCGGCCAGCAAAATTCTTCCGCCCAGTGCCACAACCAGGTCGCTGGTGTAACCAACTGCCGGGTTTGCCGAGATGCCGCTGAAACCATCGCTGCCACCACATTTTACGCCAATGCATAATTTGCTGAGCGGTGCCGGTTTTCTTTCAGCTTTATTTATTTCAATTAATCCGGTAAATGTTTTCTGAATGGATTCGGTAATCAACTGCTCTTCGCTTTGCGATTGCTGCTGTTCAAAAATATATAAAGCCTTATCAAATTTTGGATTGAGTGCCTGAAGATCATTCTTAAAATCCTGTACCTGTAAATTCTGACATCCCAGACTTAATACCGTAACACCGGCAACATTAGGATGATTGGCATAAGAAGCAAGCAACTTACTCAACACTGCAGCATCCTGGCGTATGCCGCCACATCCGCCCTGGTGATTTAAAAATTTTATACCATCCACGTTTTCAAAAACACGTTGGTTTTTATTTTGCTTATTAGCTGAAAGATCAACTGCAGAAATATCCTCCCCTTTTTTAAATGCTTCTACTAATTGATGAGCATACTGTTTATATTTTGCAGTTACTGCATAACCCAGTTCATTATGTAGTGCTTCCCTGATTACATCAAGATTCCTGTTCTCACAAAAAACGGTTGGTATAAATAACCAGTAATTGGCAGTACCTACTTCGCCATTGCTGCGGTGATAACCATTAAATGTTCTGTTACTGAATTTTGAAACATCAGGTGCATGCCATTCGTAATTAACTTTACGATACACAAATGGTTCGGCTGCATGTTTCAAATTTGCAGTTGAAATAATTCCACCTTTAGGAATATCGGCCTGTGCTTTGCCAACCATCACTCCATACATATGCACAATATCTCCCTGCTTCAAATCAGCCGTAACAAATTTATGTTTGGCAGGAATATCATCCTGCAAAACAAATTCATCACCCATATAGTTTACGATTTCTCCTTTTGACAAATTTGCCAAAGCAACCAACACATTATCATCCGGGTGAACCTTTATCAATTTGCTTTTCATTATGCAATACTTTTTTTGGTATGCAGCGGATCAATCACCGCAGCCATTCCGTTTTCTTCAATATCATTTATTTTTTCCTGAACTGCATCTGCAAATCCTGCCAACGAAGTGAGGTCATATCCCCACATAGAAACATCTCTTAAAACCGAAGCTGCAATCAAGGCCGGTTGCACATTCTGCCATTTTTCATAAAAATAAAATGCCTTATCATCATTAATGGGATAATCTTTTCCATTGAACCTGCCATAATAAATACCCTTCTCTTCTTTAACCGCTTTCATAAAATAAATATACGCAGCAAAACCGGTTGCAATATTTTCGGGCAGCTTGTTGTACAAAGAATAATATTGAAGCAACACCGGTATCACCCGTAATTTCATCTTTGAACTGTATTGAACAGTAATACTCAGCCACTGGTGTTCAATAAAGGGATTACGAAACCTGTCTAAACAATTTATTGAAAATTCTTCAGTTTGCGCTTTTGTGGTTTTATAAGGAATTGCTGAAGCAATCTCCGACTGCATCAGTACTTTAATGAACTCATGCATCTGGAAATTATCCATCGCATTTTTAACCGTGCCAAGCCCTGATAAAAAAGCTACACCGCTGCTTAATATATGTGTACCGTTTAGCAAACGGAGTTTTAGTTCCCGGAAGAGGTTAATATCTTCAGCAATCACTACAGCTTTATCGACTTTAGCAAAAGATAATACTTCGGCAATCTGATCATTACCTTCAATAGCCCAGAGTCTGTACACTTCAGTCATCAGTGTCAGGTCATCCTGGTAGCCGGTTTCTTTTTCAATTTCCAGTTTTAATGCTTTATCAGGTTTACCGGGTACAATCCTGTCAACAAGTGAATTACAAAATGAATTTGACTTTTCAAGCCAGTCAATAAAACTTTCTTCTAATCCATTCAGGTGAGCAAGTTCAGCAACAATAGCTTCCAGTTTCTTTCCATTGTCAACAATCAATTCTGTTGGCACAATCACCATGCCCGACTGTGTACTGCCTGCAAACGCTTTATAGCGTTCGTATAAAAATGCCAGTAATTTGCCGGGGTAAGAAACGGGTGGATGACAACGGATATCATCTTGTACCAATTGAATACCTACTTCCGTGGTATTTGAAATGATTATTTTTAATGCGGGGTTGTGTGCACATTCCAGAATTTTATTCCATTCACTTTTTGCAGAGAGTACTCTGCTGATGGAAGCGCATACAATATTTTCTTCCAGTTTATTTCCTTCTTCAATACCACGAACACAAATAGTATAAAGGCCATCCTGTTTCTCAAAAGCAGTTGCATCGCCACCATCAGTAGATTTTACCACAACTACTCGGCCGTTGAAAATACCCTGTTTGTTAGCTTTGTCAATAAAGTAGTCGGGCAAGCCACGTAGCAAAACACCTGTACCAAACTGCAATACCTTTTCGGGTAATTCAAACAAAGCATGATCGGGCACTTGCGCCGCTCCTGCCGGTATGTTTTTCAAATTAAATTTAGATAGCCACATAATCGCACTTTAATATTGTAATCGATAATTTTAGTTTTTTATATACCACTTTTGTTTCCAGTCAGGATATTCTTTTGCAAGCAGCTTTGATGCCCATATTCCGTACCAGGCATAACCAACTCGTCTTTCATTTTCCACTTCCGTAATGGATTTATGCCGCTGACTGTCGCGGCCTGTAAAAAAAGGTTCATTTGTTTCCATATCATAAAATCTTGCCCATACTACTCCGGCACTATCTGGTATTAAAACCCTGTCTCTTCCGCTTTTTTCTTCAGGTGCAGCAATGTCAACATATTTATAGCCGGTAATTTTCACTTTGTTAAACCACTCCACTGCTGAATTAACTGATTCAATAACCGCCGGAGATGGTTTTTCAATCCTCATTAAAAAACGAACAATGCCAACTGATTCCGATCCGCTTAATGATGCCAGTTCAAACTTACGGGCCATTTCGGGCTGCAATGTTTTAGCATTGTATTGTGCACACCAGGCAGTTAATTTTCCGTTTTGCTTTAACTGTGTTTTTAAAATACACTGTACACCTCTTACAATTGCATCAACAGCCCTGTTGGCATATACTTCATCAATAATGTCGAGGTCATTTTTTTTATACACTGCATCGTACAGTACATTCAGTACATTCACCATCGCATTATCATTGTAGGTGATTTGGCTCCGGTAATTGCTGAAATCGGGAAAAAATTGCGGCCAGCCTCCATTGGCATATTGGGCATTCAGCAAATAATCAAATCCTTTAACAGCCGCACGTAAATAATTTTTATTGCCGGTTTGTTTATACGCTTTTGCCAGATATCTTATTTCTTTGGTGGTTGCTTCATTGTCTATTGTTGCATCAATGCTGCCGGCATAACCTGAAACCAATTCTATTTTTTCATCAGCGTTCAGTTCCCTGTTATAATCCACTTTCTTATCTCTTGGAAATTGTTTTGGCCAGCCGCCGTTACTGCGCTGATACAAAAGCATATTCTCAGCTACCGGATCATTGGTTTGTGCATTTGCTGTTAAAGCTGTTTCTGGTATTTCATTATCAGGTACAAATGTTGCATTAACTAAGGGACGCCTGGTAATATCATTTTCTGGATTCCATTTATAGTCATAGGTCCAGAATGCAGAAATATCATTGGTGCTTACATTGGCAGGTAAATTATTTGCAAACCATTTATAATTGCCCCCATCTTTTTTACAATTATAATAATACACTCTTTTCCCCCACTGTAATACATTCGGCGGGGTTGCCTCCCTTTGATAAATATCTGCATCGGCCATATTTTTATCAAATGAACAATTGATGAGATAGAATTGTGCATCCCGGTGATAGCGCCCCAACTTATAGCCTTCGTCGCCTGTGAATTTACAATTAACCAGAACGGTTTTTGAACTTTCATATTTACTTCCATCATGCCAGATGGCCGCTTCTTTGTTATGGCAGATAAATGTGCAACCCTCGGCATAGGCCCAACCACGTGGACAATAAAAATCTACGCCTCCTTCCATAATACAATCCTTAAAATAATACATACCGTCTTCTGTATTCCAGGGGCTCACTGTATCACCTCCATAAGCCCGGAAGATGCAGTTTTTTACAATTAATCTTGTTGTTGCAAAAGAACGCAATGCCATCTGGTGTGCATCGGGCCTGATAGTTTTTGATTTACTTGCATCAACCATGCAAGTAAAGTTTTTTTCTTTCCAATTATCTTTTCCATAACTGTTGATAAAAGATAAATTCTCCAGTGTAATATCACTTCCTTTCAGGTTGATGGTGGCGGTTCCGTAATCGTCTGCATTTTCGCAGCGCCATTCATCCCTCGCCAGGCTGATGCTGATGATCGTGTTTTTTTCGTTCTCTCCTTTCAGCGTAATAAAATCTTTATCAATAAATATTTTTTCGTTGTAGGTTCCTTTTTTAATGAAGATGATGCGTTGTTCTTTTGCTCCTGCCGGTAAACTGTTTATTGCGTCCTGAATAGTTTTAAAATCGCCTTTACCATCTTTGCATACTACAATTTGTTTTTGAGCAAATGCAGCAGCTCCGGTAAAAAATACCGTAATAATTATTAATGCTATTTTCTTAAGCAACTTCATTTTCTTTTTTTAGCCTGATTTAATAACCATTGCACCAGTTCGTTTGCTGCAGTAAAATTTTCAAATTCGGCAGGAAGCTTTCTTCCGTCTAAATATTCGTTGTATATCCATGGATCACCCAATGCAACCACAGTACCCTTACCATATTTTGCCATTGCAAAGATCACTTCGCCGTCTTTCTCAACTAAAGAAACCGCCGGAGCTTTCACCTCAATAGTGCTGATCTCTTTCAGATACATTTTTTCAGTATTCTTAAAAACAGCATTTGGAGTATTATATACTGCACCTGTTTCAAACTCATTTCCTTTAACAAAATTTCTGGCTAAGTCGGTAAAATGAATTCCGAATTTATCAGATAGTGTGTTAAAATGCCCCAGGTCGCAGTTAGATGAATCGTTTGTCATCAGCAACAACACACCACCGGTTTTTACCCAGTTGGCAATTTCAGTTACTGATTTTTCATCTATGTAGTTTGGCTTCTTTGTGTCTTTATATCCATCGGGATCAACGATAATATAAACCGAAGCTTTCTTTAAATTTTCTGCAGTAGGCGCCGCATCAAGGCTACAGATATTTGCGCCGTATGACTGCCAGATATTTCCAAACAAACTGAATCCGCCGTTATCCATTCCATCCCATGTGTAATGCCAACGAGTATTTTTTCCGAATCCATCATTGCGCCATTCGTTGTTGAAATAACTATCAAGCACAACATTTTTTCCTTTGCCGGGTTTTGGTAATGCCGTCATTTCCATTTCCACACTGGCCTGTATAAATGCACCCATACCTTTGGGATCGTTTACCACAACCGGCTCACTCATATAATAATCAAAACTTCCATCACGGTATGGTTTGCCGCCAAGGCCCGAAACACTTACAGTTCCTTTAAGATTGGTTTGTCCGTTTGTATCCACTTCAATAAACTCCTTGATAATTCCATCATATCCTTTCTTAGCATTTTTTGAATAAGATGCAGGGATATAACCATTACGTACTGCTTTTGCTAATGTGTACACCAACATGCATGAAGCAGATGCCTCTTTATAATTTTTTGGATTGTCAGGCATATCAACCACATCATACCACAAACCGGATTTGCTATCCTGTACTTTTGTAACTGCTGTTGCAAAGCGGTTTAATATTTTTATTATTGAATCCCTGCCCGGATGGTTCGAAGGAAAATAGTCCAGCACATCCACCATGGCCATGCCATACCATCCCAATGCCCTGCCCCAGAAATGCGGAGAGGTTCCGGTTTCTTTGTTTGCCCATTGCTGCTCTTTGCTTTCATCCCAGCCATGATATAACAAACCTGTTTTTGTATCACGGGTATGTTTTTCAATATTGATGAACTGGGTGGCGATGTCATCAAACACTTTATCCTGGCCAGCCATCTTTGCATATTCTGCATAAAAAGGTTGTCCCATGTACAACCCATCAAGCCAAACCTGCCAGGGATAAATTTTCTTATGCCAGAAACCACCTTCCTTAGTACGTGGATGCTCTTCAAACTGGCTGCGGAGCAAATCAATTGCTTTTTTATATTTTTCTTTGCCGGTAACATTATACAGCATCATCACAACCTTACCATTATTAGTATGGTCAATGTTGAACTCCTCCTTTTTATAATCTTTTATTGTTCCGTTATCCTGCACATAAAAATCCATGCTGTGCTGAATGTAGTTGAAGTATTTTCCTTCCCCATATAGTTTCCAAACGCCTTCAACACCTTTTAAGATAACACCCTGGTCGTAACTCCATCTTGCATTACCCGGTTTCAGTTTAAAGGAATCGGGCCACAGGTTCATGGCTGTTTGCGACATTTGCTGTGAGTATGGCTTTTGTTGTGCGATTGCTGTACAAACAACTCCAATCAAAAAAACTATAGTGATTATTTTTTTCATCTTAATTTTTCTTTGCTTTTGCCTTTGGCTTTTTTACTTCAACAACTGGCAGTTTAACCCAACTTACTACAGCATCTGTTGAACCAAATCCTGCAACCAGTTTTTGTCTTGCTTTTGATACATCTGTATTTAAAATAGAAACAGATTTTGTACGGTCGCCCTGAACCTGTGCCAATACTTCTGTATTATCCTTATATTTTAAATTATCAATTGTTATTCCATCACTATTTAATACATAAATAACCGGGTTGGTATTTTTGGGTATGATAGTGATATTATTCAGCGTGATACCACTGGCTTCCTGTATATCTATTCCTTCATCAGCCTGTATCACGGCATTTTCTATCAACACATTTTTTACGTGCATTTCCGGAATGCCACGTACAAAGATTCCCTTGGCTGCACCATTGCAGGTAATGTTTCTGAAATAAAAATTACGGAACTGAGGTGTACTTTCATCAACTTTTAGAAACTCAACTTTTGGCGGCTCACGTTTTTCTCCGGCCAGTACCACCGGATCTTTTGCCATATAATACATATCGAAAAGAATCGCTTCAGCAGGAATGTCTTTCATGTTTACATTGTTTACATAAACATTTTCAACAACACCGCCTCGGCCACGGGTTGTTTTAAAACGTAGTCCAATATCACTGCCTATAAATGTACAGTTGCTTATGAACAGGTTGTTGGCTCCGCCGCTCATCTCACTTCCTACCACAAACCCACCGTGGGAATGATATACGATGCAATTGTTTACAATGATATCCTGTGTTGGCATACCACGCTTTCTGCCTTCTGCATCACGTCCGCTTTTAATGGTAATGCCATCGTCGCCAGTATCAAAATTGCAATCCTCAACTAAAGCATTCCTGCAACTCTCCAGGTCAAGAGCATCGGTATTGGTACCATACCATGGATTTTTAACTTTCAGATTTTTCAGCGTGATGTGCTCACTCATCATCAGGTGTGTTGTCCAGGCCGGTGAGTTTTCAAAAGTTACATCTTCAATCAGAATATTTTTACACTGATAAATGCGAATCATATTCGGACGAAGGAAATCTTTTACGTCTTCAAAATCGGCAAGGGTTTTCCCTTCGGTGAGTTTACCGATATTATTTGTGAGTGATCCTTTCAATGCTTTTTCAGAAGAGTACCACATTTTTTTATCAGCAGTTAAAACGCCGCCATAATCTTTTTGATGATTCTTCCATTGGCTTTCTGTTAACTTTTCTTTTTTAACCGGACGCCAGTAATAACCGTTGCCATTCATAATGCCGGGTCCGGTTATAGCAATATTTTCAAGGTTCTCTGCTACAACCGGACTCTGACATCTTGCTGCGTCCACTCCTTCGAAAGAAGAGACGACGAGGGGATATTGGTTAAAGTCGGAACTGAAGATCACCAATGCACCCTTAGCCAGATGCAGGTTGATATTGCTTTTCATGATAATTGGACCGGTTACATAAGAACCTTGCGGAATCAAAACGGTGCCACCGCCTTTTTTGGCACACTCATCAATTGTTTTATTAATGGCTGCAGAATTTAAAGTCATTCCATCTGCAATGGCGCCATTGTTTACAATGTTGAACGTATCTCTTTTAAAGTGGGGTGAATAAATTTTAGGTAATTCAAAAGCGAATTTTTCTTTAAAATCTGATGGCTTTAAATATTTTGCCAATGACAGATTTTGTTCTTTTATAGATTGACAAACCAGTGATGCAACAGAGGCTGCACCATATTCACTGAAATGTGTATTATCTTCTTCCTTGCCTTTATAATTTTTAAAATGATTGGCAGGAATGTTTAAAAATAAACGCCTGCTGTTTTCAACTCCTTCTTTTACAATTAATGCTTCACTGCTTTTATGCAAGTTGATAAGTAGTACATTCATTGCGGCAGCAACTTCTTTTACAACGCCGGGATAATCTCCATGTTGATCAACAAACTTTCCGGTTGCATCAAATTTGCGACGCATCACGGGAGTAATCAGAATGGGTGTTGCATCTTTGCTTCTTGTATCATTTATGTAACGGATCAGATTCTCTTTATATAATGTATGTGCTGGAGCCGAGCGGTTGCTGTCTTCCACTTTGCTGTCGTTATGGCCAAATTGAATCATCACATAATCACCAGCTTTCATCCGGCTCATCACTGTATCCCAGCGATGTTCATTCAGAAAACTCTTTGTGCTGCGGCCGTTAACTGCATGGTTTTGTATCTCCACATCATCAGTCATGTATTTGGGGAACAGTTGTCCCCAGCCTTTTTCAGGATTTTCATCCAGTGGTTTATTGGCCATTGTGCTGTCGCCGATTAAAAAAATGGTTGGCTTTTTATCGGTCAGCAAAAAAGAAAACCCGCTGACAACAAGAAATAGTATGACAAAGTATTTTTTCAATTCTTTTATTTTAGATCGTTTAGGTTGACCATATCCATATCGGTATAATCAGCATTCTCTCCACCCATGCCCCAGATGAAACCATAATTGCCGGTTCCGCATCCACTGTGTATGCTCCATGGCGGAGAGATGATGGCTTCATCATTACTGACAACTAAATGTTTTGTCTGGTTTGGTTCCCCCATCAGGTGAATCACTTTTTGATTTTGAGGAAGATCAAAATAAAAATAAGCTTCCATCCTTCTGTCGTGTACATGTGTGGGCATCGTATTCCATACACTGCCTTCCTGTAAAATAGTAAGGCCCATCACCAGTTGGCAGCTTTTTATACCGGCAGCATGAATGTATTTATAAATGATGCGGTGATTGGCTGTTGATGCAGTTCCCATTTCGATTGGAGAAGCTTTTTCCTTTTTCATCAACTTAGTTGCATAAGTATGATGTGCAGGTGCGGAGAGTAAATAGAACTTCGCCGGGTTATCTTTCTTTTTACTTTTAAAAGTAATTTTTTCTGATCCTTTGCCCACATAGAGGCAATCGAGTTTACGCAGATCAAATGCTTTGCCATTTACTTTTATCTCACCATCGCCGCCCACATTAATAATACCGATCTCTCTTCTTTCTAAAAAGAATTTAGACTTTAACGGAGCATAAGTTGGTAAAGCAATTGTTTTATTCACCGGCATTACGCCACCTATGATCATCCTGTCGTAATGTGTGTAAACTAATTTCAGCTCATCAGCCTGCATTACCGATTCAATTAAAAAATTACTGCGTAATTCTTCTGTCGTCATCCTGCTTACTTCTGCTGTGCTGTTATGAAACCGTATCTGCAAAGCCTCACCCTCGTTCCCTCTCCGAGGGAGAGGGAGGCCAGGCTTTCTATCTTTATTGGTCTTTTGTACTGACATATTTATCTTTTTTTCTTTTCTCAACAATTTTAACTCAACTACAATCAACTCTTAAATATTCTTCGATTCGTTAGTCCTCCCCCTTCGGGGGGAGCTAGAGGGGGCCTACCTCCCCATCCATCCTCCGTCAACAACCACAATCGTTCCATTTATATAATCGCTGGCTTTACTCGAAAGAAAAACTGCTACACCTTTAAAATCTTCCGGTGTTCCCCAACGGTCGGCGGGTATCCTGCTCAGGATGGCTTTACTTCTTTCGGGATCATTTCTTAATGCTTCGGTATTATCTGTAGCAATATAACCGGGTGCAATTCCATTTACATTAATTCCTTTTGATGCCCATTCGTTGGCGAAGGCTTTAATTAAACTGGCAACTGCGCCTTTACTGGCTGCATAGCCGGGCACATTAACGCCTCCCTGGAAACTTAATAAAGATGCAGTAAAAATAATTTTACCGCTACCCTGTTCAATCATTTTCTTACCTATCTCTCTTGTAAGAATAAATTGTGCATCCAGATTTACAGTGATCACTTTATCCCAAAACTCATCACTGTGTTCGGCAGCAGGATTGCGTAGAATCATGCCGGCATTATTAAATAAAATATCGATTTTATTATTTTCAGTAGTTACTTTCAAAATAAATTCCTTAAGAGAATCCCTGTCGAGGAAATTACTTACATAAGGTTTGAATGATCGGCCCAAAGCCTTTACTTCATTTTCAACTTCGCTTCCGCTGAGCGGCATACTTTCTGAAACACCGATAATATCGGCTCCGGCTTCGGCCAGAGCAAGCGCCATAGCCATACCAATTCCTTTGTTACACCCGGTAACCAAAGCTGTTTTGCCTGAGAGGCCGAAAAGTTCTAATACTTTCATTGCAATCAATCGTTTTCGTTCATCAATTTTACCAAATTATCGGTTGGTAAAAGATTATTAAAAGGGGTTTATTTACGCAAACGTTCCCGATAACGATACCGGTTTTTTGATTCCTGTTTTTATTGCATTTTTATCGCCTGCCGGGCCAGTAATTTCCAGTCTCCATGTTGCTTTTGCCAGATGAGCAATACAGCCAAATGCACTTCACCAGGCTTGCCATTATCATTGGTTGTGGCATTAAATTTATGCCTTACCAGGGCAACATTGTTACTTACCGAAACCGTTTGTTCAGCAAATTCCAATGTTACAAAATCGCTCTTTCCCGAAACAATTTTTTGTACAAATTCTTTTTGATCATCAATATGCCCGCCTGAGTGACCATAACTCAATTTCAGCAACGTAAGTTTATCCAGCATAGTTGAATCTGCATCAACCATTGCTTTACGCAATTGTTCTACTGCATCGGCAACTGCTTTTTCAGATTTTGTTTGGGCGTGTAACTGCATAACTGAAACAATTAAGATGATTGCAATCAATATTTTTTTCATTTTCTGTTTTTTATTTTTCAATCCTGAACCAGTCTATGTCAGCATAGCCGGCATCATTTGTAATATTGTTGCGTAAACAGAACATCCCTATCTTAGCTCCCACCCATCTGCCGGGCCTGGCAACAAATGGTTTTAACAGGGTTGTGAAATTTTCTCCGTCGGTACTGAAACCAAAATGGCAGGTGCCGCCTTTTTGTACGTTCATTTCTAAATAAAATTCGTTTCCCGAAACTGGCAGCGAAGCAGTTTCTTCTTCCTTATTATTTTTATCGGCCTTTATGTTCTCTTTTGCAAAAACAAAAAGCTGGAAATATCTTTTTTCAATCGATATATATGCATAATCGGTTCCTAAGATAATGAGGCCGAAACGTTCATAATCAAATTTTGGATTGAAACGAAGTTTTACTCTTGCCGTAAATTCTTCAGCAGGTAGTTTTTGAGCAAGGATATTGGGTATATTCCATAAATTATTTATTGAATCAGGCTGATACACTGAAAACATTCTTAACGCACCGGTTGATGTTGGAAAAGCCCATCCGGCTTTTGGATTTGCCTGCCACTGCCATTGCAATCCCTGCTTTGGAGAATTGAATTCATCACTTTCGGCTGGTGTAACAATTGAGAATGTTTTACCAACATTTGGTTTTTTGTAAACTGAAACCGGCTCGCCTTTACCGTCTGCATCTTTATCAACTCCAATAACCGGCCAGTCATTGATCCATTTCATAGGTTGCAGATGAACCACTCTTCCGTAAGCATCTTTATCCTGAAAGTGCAGGAACCAATCCTCGCCGGTTTGTGTATTTACCCATGCACCCTGGTGTGGGCCATTAATATCTGTTGAGCCCTGATCCATCACTACCTTTCTTTCATAAGGGCCATAAATATTTTTTGAACGAAGTACTGTTTGCCAGCCGGTGCTTACACCACCGCCAGGGGCAAAAATGTAATAGTATACATTTCGTTTGTAAAACTTAGGTCCTTCAATGGTAGGATCATTTTCATGCCCGTCGTAAACCAACACGCCATCATCAATTGTTTTAGTTCCATCGGCGTTCATCTGTTTAACAACGATGATACTTTTAAATCCTGCACGGCTGCCGGCAAATGCATGAACCAGATAAACTTTTCCGTCGCTATCCCACAACGGACATGGATCAATCAAGCCTTTTCCTCCTTCAACTAAAACAGGTTCTGTCCACGGGCCCAAAATATTTTTCGCTTTGGTAAGATAAATTCCAAAATCAGGATCGGGATAATAAATATAAAACTCATTGTTATGGTAACGGATGGAAGGAGCCCAAACTCCGCCGCCGTGCTGCACTTTACTGAAATGCTCTACAGGATGTTGTTTTTGCAATACATGCCCAATCAAGTTCCAATTAACCAAATCCTTTGAATGCAAAATTGGTAATCCCGGCACATGATTAAAACTGGAGGAGATCATATAAAAATCATCGCCAACCCGTATGGCATCAGGGTCGCTGTAATCTGCATTGATGACGGGATTTTTATAAGTACCATTGCCATTATCGGCCACCCATACTTTTGAAATCTGTGCATGCACCGTATTCATCAGCAGTAATAAAAAAATACAAATATTTTTCATCTTCAGTTGCATCAAAACATTGTCAGTTATAACTTATAAATTCTTTTCTTTTCAATACTTTTAAAAGCAGCTTCAATAACAGATATCACGTTCAGCGCTTCCTGGGCAGTAACAGGCAAAGGCCTGCCATTTCGCAGTGTATCATAAATGCCATTGTAATATTCCATGTAGTTTCCTTTTTCCGAAACCACGTATTCCCTTACCAGCTTTCCATCAATCTCAGTATGCAATAATCCTTTAGCTGTTTCCGGTTCTGTTCCCCAATCCGCATCCGACAAATCCTTTTCTCTCTGCAAATCGGCTTCCTGCACATCGGCTCTTGGCTTAATAAAGCTTCCCTTACTTCCATGAAAAATATAAGCAGGCAGTATTTCACGAACAAGGTATCCTGCTTTTAAGCGTACCCTTAAATTTTTATAAAACAAGATCATCTCTACATAATCTTCAACTTTTGAAATGGGCCGTAAGTTAGTTGCATCGGCAAATACGGCGTTGGGTAAACCAAATAGCTGCAAGGCCTGGTCAATTAAATGCGGCCCCAGGTCGGGTACAATACCGGCACCGGGGCCGGGTGTTTCCTTATGCAACTTTGGACTCAGAAGTTCATTATACCTGTCGAAATGTATTTCTGCCTCTACAATATTTCCGAGTAAATTTTGTTGCACAATTTTTTGCACGGTTTTAAAGTCACTGTCCCAGCGCCGGTTTTGATATACTGATAATTTCCTGTTTTGTTTTTCAGCAAGTGCAATCAATTCTGCAGCCTCGGCAACAGTTGTAGTGAATGCTTTTTCCACCACCACATGTTTACCGGCCAGCAGTGCAAGTTTTGTAAATTCGTAGTGTGTGTAAATGGGCGTGTTCACCACCACCAGTTCAATTTCATCATCGGCCAGCATGGCTTCCAGTGAACGGAATGTTTTTATGTCTGGGTATTTTTCTTTAGCCAAACTTTTAGTTCTTTCAAGCACAGCGTACAATTCAAATCCTTCATGCAGGTGAATGAATGGTGCATGAAAAACCCATCCACTCATTCCAAAAGAACATAAAGCTGTTTTTATTTTTTTCATATCCATTTATTTAACAGGCTCCCAATTTCCGAAAACATTTTTCAATGTGTATTCTTTTGCATCTTCATCAGTCAGCTGCCTGCTCCAATTTACTCTTTTTGATGCATCGGAAGAAGGACCATAGTTTTTATACTCAGCATAACGGGCAGTTTTGTAGCTCTCGGTATTGTTCCAGTTACTCCAGCCCTCTGCTTTAATATGCCCTCCAATATAGCAACGCATATAAACAACTGCGGCATACGGCCTCCAGGGTCGGCCTAAAGAAACTTTGTTTAAAGTTGTATCGCCTGTAAGAATGCACTCATTAAAAATATAACCGTATTTTTTTTGCTCTGGTGTTGATGCTGCCGTAATATGCGTATTCTTTTTACTGTGGATATGGCATTTTTCGAACCAGACTGTGGAGGATCCAAAAATAAAATCGGTGGTTCCTTCCAGGTAACAATTAATAAAATACTGGCGACTATTTCTGCCATTAATTAATAAGATATCCTGGAAGCCCAGCACCCGGCAGTTATTGAAAATGGCTTTATCCCCGTCAGACTCCAATGCCACTGCCTGACCTGCTGTAAAACCTGCATCATTTTGAAACGTGATGTTCTTTGCTGTAAAGTTATCAGCCTTTACTTTGAAACTCCATGAGGTCATGGTATTGATGGTATCGCCCCTTGGAGAAAGTTTACCCGTATGGTCATCATAAGTAAGAATTGTGCTGAACTTATCTTCACCAATGATGGTTACAAAATTTTTTGTTGAGTCAAGAAACAACTTCTCTTTGTAAATTCCATTCTTAATAAAAATGGTTACAGGTTTTGTATTGCTGTAAGGAACAGCATTCAATGCTTCCTGTACCGTTTTGTATTTTCCGCTGCCATCCTGCGCCACAGTAATTTGCTGTGCGGCAATATCGGTGCAGGACAAAAAAGACAAAATGATAGTGATTATAATTTTCATACTGATCTATTTAACAACAAAAATCTTTTTTAAAAAATCATCAATGTATTTTACCGTTGGCTCAAACCATGGATCATACAAACAGAACCCGTGCGGTGAGTTTTCGAAATGATGCACTTCGGTATAAATATTAAACCCGTTGAGAATTTTTATGTAATCTTCCCTTCCGGTATGCATACGGTCAACCGCACTGTTGATGAACAATGTTGGCGAATTATGGCTGCCGGCATGTGTCAATGGCGAAGCTTGTTTCCACAATTCCGGATTTTCTTTTTTTGAATAACCAAACCAATAAGTGCCAGCCGATATTTTTTTACTGTCATCTCCTTCGCCACTTTCGGGATGCACAAAAGATAATGTACCGTCAATGTTAATAACAGCATTTACATTGGATGATGTTTTGAAATTACAAAATGCTCCTTCAAATTCAGCCTTTCCGTTTGTGGCTCCCATAAATGCTGCCAGTTCGCCACCGGCAGAAAAACCAAGTACAGTTATTTTATTAGTATCAATATTATTTTGTTTCGCATTTTCTCTAACCCATTTTATGGCTGCTTTAACATCGTAAACTGCAGCAGGATATAATGCCTCTGTTGAAAGCCTGTACTCTGGCGTAAAGCAAACATAGCCAAGGGCGGCAAGTTTTTGCGCCAGGGGGTAATGCTGTGTACGGTTGCCGCTTCTCCATCCACCACCATGAATGATGATGACAGCAGTTCTTTTTATTTTGCTTTTTTTAGCGGGGCAAAATACATCGAGTAATAATTTCCTTTCGCCCAGTTCACAATAAGCGATATCTCTTTTTTCTTTTACTGATGGAGAATGAAACTCTTCCACAATTTTAATATCAGGAAACTTTTTCCTGTCAGATGTCCATGCTTTATAAATTGTATAGGACGTATCCCGTATGCCAGTAATCCCTGCAAGGGATTGGGAAAACAGTTTCCCAAACATGAAACAAACAACAATGAACAGAACAATTCTTTTCATTTTACTTTTTTATTGGCGGTACAACAATCCTTTCTGCCAGTTCCAGTTTTAAATTCCGTATTTCGACCAATACCAGTTGGGCCATAAGCCTGGCGCCAAACTCATTAAAATGCGTATTGTCTTTTTGTCCATCCGGATAATTTGGATGTTCAAGCGAGTCCAGTTGCATGAAAAACATTTTTGAATACTCCGGTCCAAATTGCTGTAATAAGTTACGGCTTTTTGTATCGAGATCAATCACCGGCACATCATAGGCCTTACCAACTTCCCATACTGCAGCCGAATATTCAATATGTGTTTCCTGAATCTTTCCGGCTGCATCAAACCTCATCCTTGTAACAGGTGTTATTAAGACCGGTATCGCTTTTTTTGCTCTTGACTCTGTAATGAATTTAATCAGATTTGTTTTATAATCCGGAACGGGAGTATAACGGTCTTTGTATCTTTCTTCCTTAGCTTCATCATTGTGGCCAAATTGTATCAGTACATAATCTCCTTCATTTAAACTATCAACAATTGGCTGCCAGCGGTTTTCGCTGATAAAAGTTCTTGTGCTTCTTCCTCCTCTTGCTTTATTTTCTATTGTAACAGTAGAATCAAAGAAATTTGCGAAGGGCATTCCCCAGCCTGTTAAAGGAGCCCGGTTAGTTTCATACAGGCACATTGTTGAATCACCAATCAGGTAAATTTTTATTTTCTTTTTTTGCGGAACAATAAATGCTGCTAAAGCTAAAGTGACGGCTATAATAAATATTCTTTTCATTTTTTTTAAGGATTAAAAAAGGCTGCTGCAATCGCAACAGCCTTTGAAAAACTAACGCTATGAGAAAAAATTAATAATTCGGGTTTTGCTGTAACTGTCCCTGATATGCCTGTATAACATTCTGATGAAATGGATACAATTCACTTTTGCCGGGAGTAAAGAAAGAGGCCAGGCCCTGCCATAATGGTTTACCATCTATAGCACTGGCAGTTGTTAAATTCTGAGCCCAATCTGTTCTGGTCCATCCGGTTGTTGGTGCCGGAATTTGTGTAGGGCGCCAGAAAGGCTGTGCAGTTGATGCTGTATTTGTGCCTGCATAAAACTGAATCTCTTCTCCTGTATTTTTCCAATAAACATATTGCGGAACATTGTTGTAAGGTGCAACCCTGTCTCTTATCTGTTGAATTTTTGTTCTTGTTTCTGCTAACTTGGTTGCCAGTAAATTCCAGCGTAGCAAGTCATACCTTCTTATTCCTTCGTGGCCAAACTCCAGATAACGCTCATTTACTATTGCATCAAAAAAACCAGCTTTAGTTGTTGGAGTTACTCCAATTAAACCGGTATTATTACGATATCCTCTTTTTCTCACTTCCTCAAAAGCTGTAATAGCTAACGGTGTAGGACTTCCGTTAATCTCGTTAACTGCTTCGGCATACATCAACAGCACATCAGAGAATCTGATTAAACACCAGTTATAACCAACGTTCAAAACTGTACCGGGTAATAATGGAACTCTCCAGTCTCTTCTGTACTTACCAGTATTTAATTCACCCAGGCGGCGCTGCGATTTAATATTTGTAGCTGATGTAACCTGGTAATGAGTAACACTTACATCACGCCTGGTATCAACAGAATCGAATGCATAAAAGAAATTAGGTAACATAAGAACTCCTCCGCCACCTGCTCCATAACGGGATGCATTGCTCAAAGTGGGACCATCATAATTACCCATTCTGCTATCGCTGTTACCATTACCGCCACCGGCGCCAACTTCAAACATAATCTCAGCCTGCGGATCATAAGTAAATGAAGTAACCTTTCTCCACACATCTTCGTAATTAGGATTTAATGTATGCTGATCCCTTCTGGCCATTAACTCTTCGCATTCGGTTTTTGCAATGTTATAATAAGTAAGATAATCAGCTCTTCTTTCCATCTGGGCATTGCTACGTAATGCATAGCCACCACGGAACATGGCCATCTTTGCACGTAGTGCTTTAACTGCTCCTTTGGTGATCCTTTCATTTCTTGGCCCTGCATCAGTTCTCCAGGGAACCAGATTCTCCGCAGTTAAAAGATCTGCAATCAGCAGGTCGTAAGTAGTATCACGGTTAGTGCGTGGTATGAATAAATTCGTTTGTTTGTAAGCTGGTATCATTGGAGCAGGTACATCGCCCCAGTTAATCATCAGTTGAAAAAAGAACTGTGCCCTCAAGGTTAATGCCTCACCATGTAATCTTTTTAAAGTTGCCTGCTCGGTTGCAGAACCTGATGAGTATTGTGTCATTAAAGGAATTTGCTCAATACATAAATTTGCTTTTTCGATGCCACGATATAACTGGTTAAAAGGGTTGAGTATCTCATTATTAGTTAATAATAACTGGTACCGGCCAACTCCTCTCCTTCCGTTATCAATATTACCGCTTACAATACCTTCATCGCTGTCGTAAGGATAATACATATTTATACGGATACCGTATCCATTATCGCCCTGCAGTTCATCATAAACTCCTACAAGGGCAGTTGTTGCATTGGATACATCGGAGAAAGCCTGCGGGATACTGTATTGCGATACAGGCTCCACCTCTGTATATTTTTTACATCCTGCAGTAAACAATACTGATATCAGTATCAGCACAACTGCTAATGATTGAGAAATTTTATTTTTCATATTGAATCGTTTTTATTTTTTAGAAACTAACATTTAAACCAAACAACCATGTTCTTGCACGGGGATATGCTGCAAAATCAACACCCGGTGTAAGCGGATCGCTTCTGCGTGCAGACACATCGGGATCGTAACCTGAATAACCTGTTAATGTTGCCAGGTTATTAACTGTACCATAAAACCTGATGTTGGATATTTTTATTTTAGATAACAGTTTTTTGGGTAATGAATAACCAAGTGTAAGGTTATTGATACGCAGGTACGACCCGTCCTCTACTGCCCATGAATGCAGCCACCAGCGCTGTACACGTACCGGAGTCCATATTGTAGCATTGGCATTAAGCGCTTTCAGCTCTGTTGGATCGGTTACTACCTGACCCTGTGCATTGATGTTGGTAAACCTGTTATTCATTTCTGAAAGCATGTTCAGGTTAGAAAAAGCACCATCAGTCCACTCAATTTTATTGGCATTATAAATATCGTTGCCAACTACAAAATTCACAAATACAGAAAGGTCGAAATTTTTATAAGTGAACTGGTTTGTCCAGCCGCCGGTAAATTTAGCATTGGCGTTTCCAATCACCTGCCTGTCGCCATCAGCAGTTATTACGCCATCTCCGTTCAGGTCTTTCCATTTAAGCATACCCGGCTGAGGAATACCATAAACCCCATTTGCTGCAATACCGGCTTTTAGTGAATATGTTTTTGCAGTTGCATTATAATCAAACTCATCAACTCCATAAAAACCATCAGTAACAAAACCATACATTAAACCAATTGGCTCACCAACTTTTACCAGGTAATCATCTACACCATCAGATCCCTGCCAGCCTGAATTTTTTGTTTGTTGCTGAACGCCACCTAAACTTTCAACCCTGTTCTTGTTAAATGCAATGTTGAAGTTTGAACTCCAGGTGAAGTTTTTCTTTTGTATGGGATTAGTACCCAACTGAATTTCAATACCCCTGTTAGATGTAGCTCCTATATTCTGCAACTGCGATGTATAACCGGTAGTTGGAGGAATAGCAACCGATAACAAAAGGTCTTTTGCTGTATTCTTATACACATCTACAGACAGGTTTAATTTATTATTAAACAGAGCAAGATCTAATCCATAATTCTGTGATGTATTTTTTTCCCATCTTAAATCGGGATTGCTCAATGATATTGGTGAAAAGCCGGGCAAAATAGAGTGATTGAATGCATACTCACCGGTTACACCATATAATTGTTGATATAATAAGTTACCGATACGGTTATTTCCAACAGCACCATAACCAATTCTTAGTTTACCATCAATCAGCCATTTTACATTATCAAAGAATTTTTCTTTGCTGAATCTCCAGGCTATTGAACCTGAAGGGAAGACAAGCGTGCCTTTCTCTGAACTGAACTTGGAAGAACGGTCAGACCTCAGGTTAAAATTAACAAGGTATTTATCATCGTATGCATAAGTTACCCTGCCAAAAAAAGATGCAATTCGGGCAGGAGGCTCTTCAAAAGAAGTGGGTAATGGCTGAGATGATCCCGACGGAGCCGAACCCAGTCCCATATTTGCCAAAGCCTTTTCACTAGAAATATCGGCAGGGAAATACCTTGTTTGAATTGAATTTTGTTTTGAGCGGACATCAACAACTTCCTGACCAACCAACACAGTAATATCATGATGCTTTTTAAAATTATTCAGAGTGTATTGCAGCGTGTTTGAATTACTCAACGTATAATTTGATTGCTGGCCGATAGAAGCAACGGGTAAGGAAGCAAAATTTCTGGCCGTGCCGGTAATCTTGCTGTAAAAAAGGTCGGTCTGTATTTGTGCATTATCATATCCTATTGTAGTACGGAAGCTCAGATTCTTAATGATATTATAACTTGCATAACCTGTAAGATATAATGCCTTACTGGTCTGGTTCCTGTATTCGGCCTGAGTCAGCAGCACAGGGTTGGTAGCCCCAGCCGATGCCAGATAATATGCTTCGTCAAAATCATCAACGCTGAATCCTGGTTTTGGCAGTTCCATAGGCCGGTAGTTGATAGTATGACGAAGACGATTGGTAGTTCTTGTTCCACTGTTAGTGGTTCCTGACCCCTGTATTTCCTGGTCCAGATAACGGGCTGTAAAGCCAATCCTTAATTTATCTGATGCTTTATGATCAATTTTAAAATTCACCAGTTTTCTTTCAAAACCAGATTCAATTTGTATCCCTTCTTCCTTGTTTGCAGTAAGGCTGAGGTTAAATGTTGTGGTTTGGTTTCCGCCACTTACAGCCACATTGTGGTTTGAGAATTTAGCTTTGCGGCCAAATACCTTATCCTGCCAGTTTACAAAGGGAACGTTTTTATAATTTTGTAACGTATCCCAGGTAGTACCATAAGTCTGGGCAAAATTAGAGCTGTCATTAGAACTTCCCCTGCTTCTTTCCCATTGCCATACCACAAAATCATAAGGTTTCATCACGTCCTGAAATTCGGTAAGCTGCCTGAAACCATAGGAACCATTATAAGTAACCTGCGTTTTACCGCTGCGACCACCTTTGGTAGTAATGATAACTACACCATTGGCACCCCTGGCACCATAAATAGCGGTGGTAGATGCATCTTTCAGTACATCCACAGATGCAATATCCTGTGGAGATAAAACTGACAGGGCATTTTCAACCTGCACTCCATCTACAATATACAGTGGTGAGTTGTCCTGGGTAATTGAGCCTCCGCCCCGTACTCTTACAATTACTTCTGCGCCGGGTGCCCCTTCAGTAGAAGTTAACTGAACACCTGCAAGTTTTCCCTGCAAGGCTTCGGCAGCAGACGAAAGCGGGAAATCTTTAAGTTCCTTTGAACCAACAGAAGATACCGAACCTGTCAGATCTTTTCGTTTTACAGTAGCATAACCTACTACCACTACATCTTCCTGGGTTATAACAGCCCTGGTCAATTGAATTGATACAGATTCATTTCCGGTTACCGTTACAACCTTTGATTCGAAACCTACCGAAGAAACAATAAGATCAACAGAACCAGTTGCAGAAACAGTAATAGAAAAATTACCTGCATTGTCAGTTTGAGTTCCTTTCTTAACCCCTTTAGTAACAATATTCACACCCTGAACCGGATTTCCCGATTCATCAACAACCTTTCCTGTAATGGTTTTGTTTTGTGCCATCAGGGAAAAAGGGATAAAAAATAATACAGTTAAAAAAAACAGTAATTTGTTCATATAGCAATATTTATAATTTCAAAAAAGAGTAAAACAATCAGCAACCTTATTTTTTAGTTTTCGGGTAAAAACTTATTCGTATTTTCAAGGAGTATTAAGAACAATTCTACACAGTTTATTTAACAAATTCTTAAACTCGAATTGATTTTTTTACGCAAACGTTGCCGACAACGATTGCAGCGGGGTTCAAAAAAAACAAAAGGGTGAAAATTGCTCTTAAAACAGAAAAAATCAATAGCCCATTTTATCATTTTCGGGGTTAATATTTTTATACTACATGTACGAAGCCATAACGATAAAAGATATTGCTAAAGCCCTCGGATTGTCTACTTCAACGGTGTCACGTGCATTAAGGGGCAGCTACGAAATAAGTGCTGAAACAAAAAAACTTGTGGTTGAATATGCGGAGCAATTCAACTACAGGCCAAACCCAATAGCACTCAGTTTGAAAGAACGACGCAGCCGCTCCATTGGCGTTGTTGTTTGTGAAATAGCCAATAACTTTTTTTCGCAGGCTATTAATGGCATTGAATCAGTAGCTTATAACAGAGGTTATCATGTTATCATATCACAAAGTCATGAATCGTACGAACGTGAAATTGTGAATGTTGAACACCTGGCCTCCAGATCAGTGGATGGATTACTGGTTTCGTTATCGGCCGAAACAGATAAAATTGAACATTTCAAAACTTTGCATGATAAAGGTTTTCCAATAGTTTTTTTTGACAGGATAACTGATGAAATTGAAACACATAAGGTGGTGGCTGATAATTATAAGGGAGCTTATGATATGACACAACATCTGATAAATGCAGGATATAAAAAGATTGCACATCTTTCAAGTGCTGCACATTTATCTATATCTATAGAGAGATTGAATGGATACAAAGCTGCATTAAAAGATAACGGCATCAGGTTTAATGACTCTTATATAAAAAACTGTAATCATGGCGGAATGATTTATAAAGAACTGGAAGATGCGGTAAAAAGCCTGGTTAACTTAAAGGATAAACCCGAAGCTATCTTTAGCGCCGGCGACAGACTTACTGTGAGTTGCCTCACTGCTTTAAACAGTATCGGCATAAAAATACCCGAGGAAATAGCATTAGCCGGATTTTCAAATTCAACATTGGTTGAATTGATGAATCCAAGTTTAACAGTGGTAAAACAACCCGCATTTGAAATGGGGCAAACTGCAACTGAACTGCTCATCAAACTTATAGAAAGTAAAAGACCGGTTACAGAATTTGAAAAGGTTGTTTTACAAACAGAGATATTTGAGAGAGATTCGTCGATTAAAAAAAATGAAAAGAAAATTAAAGTAAATAAAAAGCAGATGGCTAAATAGTTAAATGATTATTCAATTTAAAAATATACAACTTAAAACGCTCCCTTTATGGGAGCGTTTTAAGTTGTATCGGGGAGCAGACTTGAACTGCCGTCCGCCGCGGCGGATAAGAATCCGATGCTTAATGTAAAAGCGTGTTAATAAAATCTCTGCCTATTCCGGTTTTCAGCCATTTTTCGTAGTCCATTGCTTCCGTTTTTGTTGCAAACTCTTTTGTATAAATTAAATGCCAGGGCCTGTATCTCGAAGTTCAGTCTTTGCCAAGTTGATTATGAGATAAAAGCCGTTGTGCAAGATTTGAAGTAAACCCTGTGTAGTGTTTGTTATAAACTTTCGAATAAAGTATATAAACTGTAAATGTCATAAACTAAAGAAGCTCCTCAAAGGAGCTTTCTTGTAGTATCGGGGAGCAGACTTGAACTGCCGACCTTCGGGTTATGAATCCGATGCTCTAACCAGCTGAGCTACCCCGACATACCCGTTTAACGGGGTGCAAATATAGGCGATTTGAGCAAAAATTTTGCAGCTAACAGCTAAGAAGTTTGCCAATCCTGTCAGAAACCTTGTCTGCACTGGGTAACATGGCTTTTTCAAGTACTATATTCATCGGTACTGCCGGTAAATTAAGGGCTCCTAAAACCTCAACTGGTGCATCAAGAAAACGAAAACAGGATTTTGAAATACGCCCTGCCAAAGATTCTGCAAAAGAATTATCCTGCTGCTCTTCGGTTAATATTAAACATTTACCATGTTTCTTTACAGTAGAGAAGACCAATTCCTCATCTAACGGAAATAATGTTCTTAAATCAATAATTTCTACCTGGCCAGTAAAGTTCTTAGCCGCTGCTTTCGCCCAGTACACCCCCATCCCGTATGTGATGATGCAGCAACTTTCGCCACTATCAACATAATCGTCATCCGCCTGTAAAACAACATTTCCTTTTCCAAGTGGTATGATATAGTCTCTTGATGGCTCTGTTTTTTTTGCTTCTTCGGTACCCGGAACTTTACTCCAGTACAAACCTTTATGTTCTAATATGACAACCGGGTTGGGATCAAGAAAGGCTGCTTTCAACAATCCCTTCATATCTGCAGCATTGCTCGGGTAAACAATTTTAATCCCTTTTATGGTAAGCAATGTACTTTCAACACAGCCACTGTGATAGGGTCCACCTCCGCCATATGCACCGATAGGTACTCTTATTAATGTCTGAACCGGAAATTTTCCGCAGCTTAAATAACAGCTTTTTGAAATTTCGGTCACAAGTTGATTCAATCCCGGATAAATATAATCTGCAAACTGAACTTCAACAATTGGTTTTAAACCAACAGCACTCATGCCAACTGTTGAACCAATAATATAAGCTTCCTGAATGGCAGTATTAAATACACGATGATCCCCAAATTGTTCAGCCAGTGTTGCGGCTTCCCGGAAAACACCGCCCAGCCTTCGTCCTACGTCTTGCCCATACAGCAATGATTCAGGAAAATCTTCCATAATTTCTCTCACTGCAAAAAGTGCAGCGTCAACCATCAATACTTTTTCTTTACCTGCAGGTTCACGTTCACCTGTTTCTTCTGTTATGGGTGTTGGAACAAAAATAAAATCACTTACTGTTGCAGGATCGGGTTCAGGTGCGGCCGTAGCTCCCTGGAAATGATGAAGCACTTCTTTAGCAGTTTCCGTTTCAATGGATGATAATGTTTCTTCAGTAACTCCAGTTTCAAGTAATTTATTCCTAAGCTTTGGCCCCGGATCATCTTCTGCATGTTTTGCCAGGTCTTCATCGGTTCTGTAAAATTCTTTACGTACACCACTGGTATGATGACCAAGTAAAGGAACCCTTGCATGTACCAGGAATGGATGCCGCTCTGCCCTTACTTCATCCACCACATTTTTCATCACGTCAAAACTCTGCAGAAAATCGCTGCCATCAATGCTGATGCGTTTTATGCCTTTGAATCCTTTAACCATTTCGTTGGCGTTGTTCGTTCTGGCTTCTTCTGATGTAACACTGATGCCCCATCCATTATCCTGCACCAAAAAAATGATAGGTAGCTGATGTAAAGCTGCAAATTGAAATGCCTCACTCACTTCTCCCTCAGTTACTGATGCATCGCCTAATGAACAAATAACTACAGGCAATTCTCCATTAACCCCTTTCTTTAATTTATCCGATTGTATTCTTTCTAAAAATTTAATTCCCTGTGCCACCCCTGTTGTAGGAATGGCCTGCATACCGGTTGCACTGCTCTGATGAATAATATTTGCTTTATCATCACCCTTGTAATTTGGGTGCGAATAATATTCCCTGCCGCCTGTAAAAATATCGTTGCCCTTGGCCAGTAACTGCAGCATGAGTTCATAAGGAGAAAACCCAAGCCCAAGTAAAATACTTTCATCCCGGTAATAAGGGCTCACATAATCGCAGGGCAATAATTGAAATGCTGTTGCCAGTTGAATAGCTTCGTGGCCACGGCTTGTAGAATGTACATATTTGCATAACTGCCGGTTATCTTCATAGGTTTCGGCCATAGCTTTGGCCGTACACATTAATCTGTAAGCTTTTAATAAAATATCTGTATCAATCATTTAATATAACAGCAGGTTGAATGAAAAAATATTGAGTGCAAAGGTATAAATAAAAAATCCGCTGATTGGTAAATTCAGCGAAGCAAACAGGAATGAAAAATAAACGGGTAAATTTTTATTTTACTTCTACATTAAACAGGTTTTCCTTTTCAATAAAACCTTCCAGAACATCTCCGGTTACACACTCTCCAACACCGGCAGGTGTTCCGGTAAAAATAAGATCGCCGATATTCAATGAAAAATAATTCGAAATATTTTCAATTATTTTATCAATACTAAATATCATTTGTGTTGAGTTGGCTTCCTGTACTTTCTCTTTATTTTTCAACATCGAAAAATTAATGCTCTTCCTGTTGAAGTCAGGTGTGAGGCTTATAAATTTACCAATGACAGCAGAATTATCAAAGGCCTTCGCCTTTTCCCAGGGAAGTCCATTCTTTTTTAATTCATCCTGTATATCACGGGCTGTAAAATCAATACCAACAGTAATGGCATCGTAATAATTTGATGCATGTCTTTCCTGGATATATTTTCCGTTTTTGCAAACCCGTAAAACAAGTTCACATTCATAATGCAGTTCGTTGGTAAATTCGGGGTAATAAAACGGCGTGTGACTTTGAAGCAAAGCACTCTTGGGCTTCATAAATAATACCGGCTCTTCAGGTATGCTGTTATTAAGCTCTTTAACATGGTCCTTATAGTTTCTGCCTACACATATAATCTTCATATCTCGCCGTTTTTAAAGGTAGTTTGATTAGAGCACGAATATAGACAAATAGCTAAAAAGAAACAATTGATTTTTATTTTAATGTCTTTAAGGTTTTACCGAAATCTTATTAAATTCCGTCATCGTCTGTTCAATACCTGTAGCTATAAAGCTTTCCATAATTTCAAGACATGTTTCTATCTTAAGCTGTACTGTTGGTTCTTCGGCCTTTTGCCATTTACCTAAAACAAAGTCGGCCTGCATACCTTTTGGGTAATTATTACCTATGCCAAACCGTAGTTTCGGATATTTATCGGTACCTAAAATATTCTGAATATCTTTTAAACCGTTATGCCCTGCATCTGACCCGGCGGCTCGAAGCCTGATCTTATCTAACGGTAGTGCAATGTCATCTACAACGGTTAGTGTATTCTCAATCGGCACTTTTGTTTTATCCAGCCAGTATTTAAATGCCCTGCCGCTTAAATTCATAAAAGTTGTGGGACAAATACAAACGATCTGTTTACTCCTGAATTTTACTTCAGCCACATAAGCCAGCCTGTCAACTTCAAATTTTCCGCCATGTTTTAAAACAAAAGCATTCATCACATCAAAACCAATATTGTGGCGGGTATTAGCATACTCAGCTCCAATATTACCCAAACCAATAAAAAGAAATTTAGACATAGAACGTGAGTTGTGAATCGTCAGTGATGAGTCGTGAACTGTAGTAGTGAGTGGTGAGTGATGAACAAAACTGCTTCAACTCACGGCTCACTACTCACGCCTCACAATATAGAATTGAGCATCTCCTGCAGATCTGCTTCTGTTTTTACCAATACTTCCCTGGCCTTGCTTCCCTGGTTTCCGCCTACAACACCGGCAGCTTCCAGTTGATCCATCAAGCGGCCGGCACGATTGTATCCAAGTTTCATCCTGCGTTGCAATAAAGATGTGCTGCCTACCTGGCTGGCAACAATTAATCTGGCTGCATCCTCAAACAGCGGATCTTTATCTCCCAGGTCGAAATCTTTTCCCTCCATATCTTTTTCATCAATGTATTCCGGTAATAAAAATGGCTGAGGATAGCCTCTTTGTTCGCCAATAAAATCAACAATTTTATCAACTTCGGGGGTATCAACAAAAGCACATTGCAGCCTTACAATATCACCATTGTAGCTGATGAGCATATCACCTTTACCAATTAACTGCTCTGCGCCACCTGCATCCAAAATGGTACGACTGTCTATTTTACTACTTACTTTAAAGGCAATACGTGCCGGAAAGTTTGCTTTAATTGTACCGGTAATAATATTAACCGATGGCCTTTGTGTGGCAATAATGAGGTGAATACCCACCGCCCTTGCCAATTGAGCCAAACGTGCAATCGGCATTTCAACTTCTTTACCTGCCGTCATAATTAAATCGGCAAACTCATCAACAACCAACACAATAAAAGGCAAAAACTGGTGGCCTTTTTCGGGGTTTAATTTCCGGGAGACAAATTTTTCGTTGTACTCTTTAATATTGCGGCAACCTGCTTCTTTTAACAAATCGTAGCGGTTGTCCATTTCAATACACAGTGCATTTAAAGTATGTACTACTTTTTTTGTATCGGTTATGATGGCATCTTCTTCACCCGGAAGTTTTGCCAGAAAATGATTTTCGATGGTCTTGTAAATACTGAGCTCCACTTTTTTGGGATCAACCAAAACAAATTTTAGCTGCGATGGATGCTTTTTATATAACAATGAAACCAGTATTGCATTCAAACCAACCGATTTACCCTGACCCGTTGCTCCCGCCATTAACAAATGCGGCATACTGGCCAGATCAACAATAAAGTTTTCGTTATCTATTTTTTTACCAATGGCAATAGGCAACGAAAAATTATTCTTCTGGAATTTTTCAGAAGAAAGTAATGTTTTCATACTCACAATGCTCTTTTTGGCATTGGGCACTTCAATACCAATAGTTCCTTTTCCGGGTATTGGCGCAATGATACGAATGCCCAATGCGGCAAGGCTTAAGGCAATATCATCTTCCAGATTTTTTATTCTTGATATACGTACACCTGCTGCAGGTATGATCTCATACAAAGTAACCGTAGGCCCAACAGTTGCATAAATTTTCTGAATCTGAATATCATAATTCTTGAGCGTATTGATGATCTGGTTTTTATTATTCTCCAGTTCATTGGCATCCTGCACTATTTTATCTGTACCATGGTTTTCCAGCAACTCGAGAACAGGATATTTATAATCCCTTAAATCCAATATCGGATCGTATGGTTTTGTGGCAGGGGTTTTAACAGCAGCAACTGTTTCTTCTTCTGCTGCTTTTTCGGGCACCGATTTTATTTCAAGAGCTAAATCACTTTCAGCGACTACTTTAACAGGTGGAACAGATTGGGGAATGATCAGTTCATCTTTAACAACAGGCTCTGCTGCCGGTTCTTCTTTTTCTACCAGGCTGATATCATGAATAGGTTCTGCATCTTCGGGTTGGGTATTATTCAACATAGATCCATCACCTTTCAACACATTCTTTTTTGATTGTGATTCGTTCTCCCCCTCTGTCCACTCTACTTTTTCAAAAATTTCCTCTGCTGCCGGAATAATATTTTCGTCGGTAACCAGGTTAGCTTTTTTAGCAGGCAGCTTAAATACAGGGTTAAATCTCCAGATTACATATGAAAGTACAGCTACAAACAATATAGCTACTGTACCAATCTGGCCGATAGTGTTATACATCCAATCTCTCATCAAATCTCCCGCTGCACCACCCCACGGAAATGAATTACCTTTAAAAATAGCAGCTACAGCTACACTTATTACCGGCAAACCAACAATCAGGTATTTGATATTGCGGAAAAAAGAAAACACTTTTTTACCAAAGAACAGGTTTATCCCTAAAACAAAAAAGGTTGTGCAAAACAGATAAGAGGCAATACCAAAGCCATGCCTTACAAAAATCTCCGAAATAAAAGCGCCAAATGTACCCAAGAGGTTTTGCACTTTTATGTCGTTAGCCAGTAACATCCGGTAACTGAACTTATCCTGGTCTTCGCCCCAGGTAAATAAATATGAGGTAAAAGCTATAAAGAAAAGAAAAGCCAGCAACAGCAGAATACTTCCTGCAATTTTATGCGTACGTTCATCCTTAAGCAATTGTTTTACTTCTACAGTTTCTTCCTTCTCCTGCTTAAGCTGCTCAGTTGCCACAGGTTTGGTTTTTGATGATTTCAGTTTATTCGCCATTGCTGGCAAAGATATAGAAAACCCTTACTTCAAAAACACGGTAAAAAAATGGCCGCCTATATGCCATCTCATTGAATTTGTGTACGTTTGGTAAAACATCCAACCATTGAAACAATTAGCTGCCCTGTTTGCTTTTTATTTTACTGTCTTATTTTGTGCTGCGCAGAGCCTGCCGGATACAATTCCTGTAAATATCGCATCGGTAAATGAAGACAGCAGCATAGTTTCAAAAGCACAACTTTTTATTGACAGTTCAGCTTCTCTTTCTGCAACTGAGGTATTGAACAGGCAGTTTATTCCATTAAAGGATTTTAAAAACAGGAGAAAGATTCCGCCAAGGATGGTAAATTTTTCCTACTTCCTGAAAATTTTAGTGAGCAATGAATCGGAAGAAGAACGAACAGTCTATCTCTATCCCGGAGCATTTTACACAAAAATAGATTTATATAAAATAACAGACGCACCTGAGCTGGTCAGCAATTCCGACAGTATTTCCGGCTATAAAGAGTTATCGCTTGCTGCAGGCGAACAATGCTATATTCTTATCCGCTTACAACCACTTAAAAATGAATTTAATTATATAACACCAATCTTAGTTAAAAATGGGTTTATTGAAACTTATAAGAATTTCATTATCGGCCACAAAAGCGACATGCAGGTATTTGGCCTTATATTAAGCGGGGTTTTATTGATGATGATATTATTTATGCTTACGAATTATGTCATCAGCCGCAGCCGGGAGTTTTTGTACAATGGACTTTATTCTGTGTGCATGTTTTTACTCATCTTCCTTAATTCGGTTGTTGCAAGAACAAATTCCGGTTTTACAAACCTGTATTTCAGCTATATTGATTTTTTCTTACTGGTAGTTGGTACTATATTTTATATTGCCTTTACCCGGAGGTTCCTGAACACAAATACGAATCATAAACAACTGGATAAGATTTTAAAATACGGGGAATGGTTTATCCTTTTATTGCTTTGCATTTACACTTTCCTTAATTTTTTTACCGGTTTATATGAAACACAGTATTACCTGGAGAATATTATGAAGTTCCTGATACTGTCAATTGGGCTGGCATTTGTTTATTTAGCCTTTAAGCAGCGTAACAGGCTCTTTAACTATATAGCTGCAGGAAATGCAGTGCTTGTATTCTTTTCAATGATATCGCTGCTGTTTATACTGCTTAGGTTAAAATCGAGTACACTATTCACTTCTGCACTGTTCTATTATTATATCGGCATTGTTTTCGAGTTGATATTTTTTCTGCTGGGGCTTACCTATAAAAACAGAAGCGAACTGATTCAGCGGATCAAGGAACAGGAAGCTTTGAAACTGGAAGCAGAGAAACTGGAATATGAAACACAGATTACAGTAATAAAAGCACAGCAGGAGGAACGAAACAGGATCAGTGCCGATATGCATGATGATCTTGGCGCCGGTATGACAACCATCCGGTTATATAGCGAACTGGCAAAAAGTAAACTTTCAGATAATAATATCCCCGAAATTGACAAAATATCTTCCTCGGCCGATGAATTATTAAACAAGATGAATGCTATTATCTGGAGTATGAGCAGCAGCAACGATTCTTTAAGTAATATGATTGCCTATATACGGAGTTATGCACTGGAATATTTTGAAGACACAGGCATAAAATGTAAAATTGATATTCCCGAAAATCTTCCGAATATCGAGGTTATTGGAGAGATCAGAAGAAATGTTTTCCTGGTTGTTAAAGAGGCCCTGAACAATATACTGAAACATGCAAAAGCAACCGAAGTAAGTATTAAACTGATAAGAGTTGAGGATGGACTCACCTTATATATACAGGATAATGGCATCGGTATTAATATGGATAAACTGCGCCAGTTTGGTAATGGCTTAAAAAACATGAAAAAAAGAATGGCAGATATAGATATTGAATTCAACATTGAAAACAGAAATGGTACCTTAATTACCATGCATAGAAAAATAGAAGCATTTTAATTCCGTTTTACTATCGAAAGAAAAAGCATTGCCCAGCCTGTAATAAATGCAGCCCCGCCAAATGGAGTAATGGCACCAAGCCATGTAAAAGGCAAGTCATTATGTTTTACGTAACATAATAGATACAGGGAACCTGAAAAAAGTATTATTCCTGCTGTAAAAAACCAACCGGCCCAGTTCAGCAACTTTCCTCCAAACTCCTTGTACAGAATTCCTGCAGCAAGCAATGCAAAAACATGATAGAACTGATACCTGACAGCGGTTTCAAAAACCTGCAGGTTATCAGCCGATAAGATTTGTTTTAAGCCATGTGCTGCAAATGCGCCAAGCATTACTGCTAAAGCTCCGGCTACTGCTGCAATTTTTAAAAATCCTTTGTGCATCAGAAAAATTATGAGTTAGAGATTATGAACTCAGGAAGAAAATTTTCATTAATATCCTGAACCTGTAAAATTATTTTCGCCTGGTTGTAATATACCTCACGTTCTTTCAATTTCTGTTCAATAAAAAAAAGCAGCTCTGCCGGGTTTAATTTACTGATGAGGGGGCGTTTATCTTTTTCTTCAATTACCCTGTCGTAAATATATTGCGGCGTTGCACACAGGTAAACAGTCGTGCCGTTTTCATTCATCCATTTCATATTATCATTGTAACAGGCGGTGCCACCGCCACAGGCCAGTATGTAATTAGTTTTATCTGAAAATGTTTTTAAAGCAGTTGTCTCAATACCCCTGAACGTATCTTCACCATCTTTTTCAAATATAGCAGTAATGGTTTTCTGCTGTTGAGTTTCTATAACTTCATCCAGATCATAAAAATCAAAATAATATCGCTGAGCCCATGCACGGCCCCAGAAAGTTTTGCCACTACCCATAAATCCAATTAAAAATATTTTCATGCCATTTTTATAGCAACGAATTTACAGGAATATAAACTGATGGTTAAAATTCAGGTGTAAAAAGAAAAAATTATTTCTTACTCTTATAATCTCCCCTTTTCCATGCTTTGATAAACTCTGCCCAGGCAAAAGGATTGAAGATATTCATTGGGGGTGCCTGTCCGGAATAATAAGCTTTATTGGCAGTTTGCCTCAAATAATTGCTGCTGGCTTCCCTGCCATCTGTTGGGAGATTGGCAACTAAAAGCCTGCGGGTAGCTTCGCTGTTATTTTTTCGGGCAATGGCAATATAGTCGTCAGGCACTTCGGTGTTCAAAAAATCTCTTTCAAACTGAGCTCTTGTTGGCCGTGATTTAATTATAGTTGCAGCTAAATAAACTGTATCTGTAATCATCAATTGAATAACGCTATGCTGGTTGCCCTCAAGATCTGCAGGAATAATTATTGTTTTTGGTTTATAACCAATGCTTGTAAATTCTACTTTATCTCCCTTAATAACAACAATACTGAAAACACCCTTGTTGTTAGTAATAGTTCCTCTGTTTTGTCCTCTGATGACAACACTCACCGATTCCAGGCCTTTCAGACTGTCGGCAGTCATAACAATCCCATAAAGCTGTACAACGGAATCTTTAAAAGTTTCGAACTGTGCTTTGGCAGCAACAGGAAAAACTAAAGCAGCAATAAAAAAGTATGGTATAAGTTTCTTCATCAAAAAATTTCAAAATGGGTATGCGGTACAAGTGACATTATTCTTTCTTTTTAGTAAAAAGAAAGAATAACAGAACAAAAGTTCACAACGATGATGCTATGAAATACTAATGCCGGTCCCAAAAATAACAACATTCCTTAATTAATAAACAAAGTAAGGGTATCAATGTTTAAATTTGCCGTTCAAATTGGTTTTTTAACAAATAATTGAACGATGACGAACGAGGACATTTTAAAAGCACTTAGCAATGTACAGGAACCCGACCTTGGCAAAGACCTGGTAACACTGAACATGGTGAAAGATATTGTAATTGATGGTAATAAAGTTTCATTTACTGTGGTGCTTACAACGCCTGCCTGCCCGCTGAAGGACATGATTATGAATGCCTGTATTAATGCAGTTAAATTACTGGTGAATAAAGAAGCGGCAGTAACTGTAAACTTTACCAGCAATACCAGCAGCAACCGCAAGGATGGAAAAACGATTTTAGCTGGCGTTAAAAATATTATTGCTGTAGTAAGTGGAAAAGGTGGCGTTGGAAAGAGTACAGTTTCCTCAAACCTGGCACTGGCATTGGCGCAAGGCGGTGCAAAAGTTGGTTTAATGGATGCTGATATTTACGGTCCAAGCCAGCACATCATGTTTGGCGTAAGAGGTGAAAGACCATTGATGAGAGAAGTGGATGGCAAAGGTTTGATTGTACCCATTGAAAAATATGGTATAAAGATGATGAGTATTGGTTTACTCATTGATGAAAAGCAAGCCGTGGTTTGGCGTGGCCCCATGGTAAGCAGTGCCATCCGTCAGTTTGTGAGTGAGGTTGATTGGGGCGAACTGGATTACCTGATAATTGATATGCCACCCGGCACCGGCGATATTCATTTAACCATTGTACAAACTGTACCTGTTACCGGCGTTATAGTAGTTACTACTCCACAAACGGTTGCACTGGCCGATGCTAAAAAAGGTATTGCCATGTTTGGTCAGGCTCAATTGAAAGTTCCGGTTATTGGTTTGGTGGAGAATATGAGCTATTTCACGCCAACCGAATTACCCGACAATAAATATTACATTTTCGGAAAAGATGGCGGTAAAAACCTGGCGGAAGATTTTGATATTCCTTTCCTGGGACAGATACCGATTGTTGAAAGCATTCGTGAAGGCGGCGATATTGGTATACCAGCCATGGTTGGCGATGATAACATCACCAAAAAAGCATTTATGGATTTTGCGGCCAATGCTGTACGTGGTATCGCCATGCGTAATGCCAACCTGGAGCCGACAGAGATTCAGGAAATAGTTCCCCAATAAATTTTTCAATCTATATAATCAGCATTTCATTTCTTATTTTAGCACATGCAACAAACACTTTCCAATCAGCAATTAACAGATATTGCCCATGAATTTGGTTCACCCGTATATGTGTACCATGCCGAACGTATAACTGAGCAATACAATAAACTTAAAAATGCTTTTTCAAAAAGTAATGCCCGTTTTTTTTATGCCTGTAAATCGTTGACCAATGTAAATGTGTTGAAGCATATACTTTCAATTGGCGCTTCGCTGGATTGTGTGAGCATTCATGAAGTTAAGCTGGGCCTGATGGCTGGCTTTGAGCCAAAGAATATTCTGTACACACCAAACTGTGTTGACTTTGATGAAATTGTTGCAGCGAAGGATTTAGGCGTTAATATCAACATTGATAATATTTCTATCCTGGAGCAGTTCGGCACAAGGTTCGGAAACTCCTACCCTGTCTGCATCCGGCTGAATCCGCATATTATGGCCGGAGGAAATTTTAAAATTTCAACAGGTCATGTAGATAGTAAATTCGGAATCTCCATTCATCAGATGCGCCATATTGAAAGAGTGGTAAAAACAACCAAGTTAAATGTAGAAGGCGTGCACATGCATACCGGCAGCGAAATAAAAGACATTAATGTTTTTTTACTCGGGCTTGATGTGATGCTGAATACAATTGAGCATTTTCCCAACCTGAAATATATTGATTTGGGCAGCGGATTTAAAGTTCCTTATCAACATGAAGATGCGGAAACCGATGTTGATTTACTGGGAGAAAAAATTGCACAGGCTATTTCAGAATTTGAAAACCCCAAAGTAAAGGAAATGGAGATTTGGTTTGAACCGGGTAAGTACCTGGTAAGCCAAGCCGGTTATTTTGTGGTAAAAACAAATGTTATCAAACAAACACCGGCTGCACTTTTTGCAGGCGTTAACAGCGGCTTCAATCATTTGATAAGGCCCATGATGTATGATTCCTATCATCACATTGAAAACATCAGTAACCCAACCGGTGCCGAACGCATATATAATATTGTTGGCAACATCTGCGAAACCGACACTTTTGCTTTTGACCGGAAAATAAACGAAATCAGGGAAAATGATTTCCTGGTATTTTATAATGCCGGTGCTTATGGTTTTGAAATGAGCAGCAATTTTAACTCGAGGTTAAAGCCTGCCGAGGTTATGGTGAAAGATGGCAAGGCGCAATTGATACGAAGAAGAGATGAGTTTGAAGATTTGCTGCGGAACCAGGTGATTTAAATTTTAATGCTGAAAAAAATATTCATATTTACATTAATGCTATTGCCTGTTGCGGCATTCAGCCAGCAACCAGATTGCTATAAATTCCGTGAAGGAAAATTCAGGATTGCCGATACCCGTGCCAGGGTGGTTACGATTGCTGAACGAAAAGGAATGTATCAAACCGAAAGCAGCGAAGCTCTTAAAGCCGTTGTACGTTTCCGGATTACCTGGCAGGATAACTGCTCATACACACTCAAACTGGATAAAGTGATGAGGAACGAAAACAAGATAGACTTCCCGTCCGGCATGGAAGTGAAGGTGAAGATCATAGCAACATCCGGTGATTCCTTTACTCAGGAAATCTCATCGTCACTCACTAACGGTTCCTACAATGTTACTGTGACCAAGATCAATTGAAAGCATTTTTTTGTTTTATAGATTGTTTAACTAAAACCGGGTAAGCTGCCATTGCAGATACCGTTTTTTCTTTCAACATTTACATAGCAAATAAAAAATGCCGATATTGGTGATTCCATCAGTGTCAAATTAACTTCAACAACCAACTACATATTATGGAACTCGACCGAAGCCCCCGTAATCAAAAGTTCAGTGCAACTTTTTTACGCAGCCTATTATTCTTTTCTTTAACCATTTTTGTTTTTTCCTGCAGCAAGAAGGATAAATGGATCGAAGTAGATCCGGCCTTCAGCAAATACATTGATGCCTATACCACAGGAACCATTTCCAAAACGTCTGCCGTCCGTATTAAACTGGCGGCCGATGCGAAAACAACACACACTGTTGGCGAAGCTGTAAAGGAATCATTGTTCGACATCTCTCCTTCAGTAAAAGGAAAAGCCTACTGGCTGGATGCCCGTACAATTGAATTCAAACCAGAAACCTGGTTAAAGCCCGACCAACTATATGAAGTGAATTTTAAACTTGGAAAGGTCACCAAAACCGAAAGTAAATTTTCAGATTTTAAATTCAGTATGAAAACGGTAACACCTTCGTTCATTGTAAATGACGGAGGATTGCGGGCCAGCGGCGTTAAAAATAAAATGAGCCTGAGTGGATTTCTTGAAACTGCTGATGTTGAAAATGGAAAGGAAGTTGAAAAATTGCTGACTGCCTTTCAGAATAACAAAACGTTGAAAATAGACTGGCAGCATAATGATGCATCCAAATCGCATCGCTTTACCATTGAAAATATTGACCGCCTGAAATCGGCCAGCAGTATTGAACTGCGTTGGGATGGCAAGCCGATGAATATGTCTCCCCGGGGAGAAAACATTATTGCCATTCCGGCACAGGGTGATTTTAAAGTGTTAGACGTTGTTCCGGTAAACGATGCTCAGCAATATGCATCAGTGCAATTCAGTGATATGATTGCCATTGGCCAGGATTTAAATGGATTGATCAGCATCAGCGGACAATACGATATATCCTACACCATCAATGGCAGCGAAGTAAAAGTTTTTGGTAATGGAAAACTTGATGGTAATTACACAGTGAACGTAAATGCGGGCATTAAAAATACCTGGGGCGATGTTCTGGACAAAGGCTTTGCCGCCAATATCAATTTCGAAAACCGCATGCCTTCGGTAAAAATTCATGGCAAGGGAAATATATTACCAAACAGCGGCAGATTGGTATTACCTTTTGAATCCATCAATTTAAATGCAGTTGACATCAGCATCATAAAAATATATGAAGAAAATGTTCCCCAATTTTTACAGGAGAACAGCCTGGGCGGCAATAATGAATTGCGGAGAGTTGCCAAACCGGTTGTGCAAAAAACCTTGAGGCTTGATGACGACAAAACACTGGACCTTCATAAGAAGCAACATTTTTCTTTAGACATTGATAAATATCTGAAAACCGAACAAGGTGCTATTTATAAAGTAACGATTGGATTCAGACCTGAATATTCCCTGTACCTATCTACTGATACAGCCAGTAACAACAATGGCGGTGATGATGAGGAAGAAGAATATTATGGTTACGATGATTACAACAGCAATGGAGGCGTTGATGAAGACGACGCATTCTGGGATAGATATGATACCTACTACCCATTTGGTTATAGCTGGAACCGCAGGGATAACCCTACCAGCAAATCTTACTACAACAAAGACCGATGGGCTACAAGAAATATTCTGGCCAGCAATATCGGTCTCACTGCCAAACGTGGTAATGACAACAGCCTGCTGGTGGCTGTAAGTAATATTCTTACTACCGAACCGATGGATGCTGTGGAGATTGAAGTGATGGATTATCAGCGAACCATTATCAGCAAAGGAAAGAGCAGCGGCGATGGTTTTGCAACTATTGATTTAAACAGAAAACCATTTTTACTAATTGCTAAAAAAGGAAATGAACGTGGCTATTTAAAACTTGATGATGGAAGTTCGCTGGCGCTTAGCCGATTTGATGTAAGTGGCGAGGAAGTGAAGAACGGCATCAAAGGATTCATCTTTGGAGAACGTGGAGTGTGGCGCCCCGGCGATACCATGTTCCTGAATTTTATTGTAGAAGATAAGCAAGGGAAATTACCGAAAGACCATCCGGTTGAGTTTAGTCTGTTTACACCACAGGGGCAGTTATATAAACATACTATACAAACAAATGCAGAAGATGGATTCTATCTTTTTAAAACAAATACCGATGCTGCTTCGCCAACGGGTAACTGGCTTGCAAAAATAAAAGTGGGCGGTGCCCAGTTCGAAAAAAGGATAAAGGTAGAAACCGTAATGCCGAACCGGTTGAAGATAAATCTGGATTTTGGAAAAGATCCGTTGCTCGGAAAAGGCAATACAACTGCAGGAAACATTAACGCCAAATGGCTGTTTGGTGCAGTGGGCAAAAATTTAAAAGCAAAGATTGATGCATCGCTGTATGCCAAAGGAACAAGCTTTCCAAAGTTTGCGGGCTTTAAATTTGATAACCCCACATCGAATTATGAAACACAAAGTAAAACAATTTACGAAGGCACGTTGGATGGAGAAGGTAACGCAGCTTTGAAAACAAATTTTGAAATTGACGAGTCGGCACCGGGTATGTTAAGCGCAAATATGATGGTGAAAGTTTTTGAACCGGGTGGCAGTTTTAGTATTGATAATGTAAGTATGCCTTACAGTCCGTACACAAGCTATGCCGGTTTAAAATTGCCCGATGGTGAAAAACCATTTGACTTTCTACTGGCAGGAAAAAACCATACTGCACAAATTGTTGATGTTGACAGCAAAGGGAATTTAATTGCCGGCGCATCGGAAATAGAAGTACAGTTCTACCGCATCCAATGGCGTTGGTGGTGGGATAATAACGGCGACAACCTCAGCAACTTTACGCAGGACGAGTACAACAAACTGTTGAAAAAGGAAACTGTAAAGCTTTCTAATGGCCGTGCCAACTGGACTTTCGGCACTTCGGAAAATGAATGGGGGCGCTATTTAATTCTGGTAAAAGATCTGAAAAGCGGCCACACAACCGGTTCAACATTTTATATTGATGACCCATACTGGCAGAGCCGGGCTGGCAATGACGACCAGACTGCTGCTTCCATGCTTTCATTTACATCGGGCAAAGAAAAATACAATGTTGGTGAAGAAGTTTCCTTAACCATCCCAAGCAGCGAAGGCGGAAGAATGTTGGTAAGCATCGAAAATGGCAGCAAGGTTTTAAAATCCTTCTGGCAGGAAACAAAGAAAGGACAAACCAATGTGAAATTTAAAGCCGAGCCCGGTATGGCTCCCAATGTTTATGCAACGGTAAGTCTGTTGCAGCCACATTCGCAAACCATTAACGATTTGCCCATCCGTATGTATGGCTCCATTCCCATTTTTGTGGAAGATAAAAATACGGTGCTGAAACCGGTGCTGAATATTGCAAGCAGTATTCGTCCAGAACAGAATGTTTCTTTCACAGTGAGTGAACAGAACGGAAAAGAAATGACTTATTGTGTGGCGATTGTTGATGAAGGCTTACTTGATCTTACAAGATTTAAAACCCCGAACCCACATGATGCATTTTATGCAAGAGAAGCATTAGGCGTAAAAAGTTTTGATCTGTTTGATTATGTGATTGGCGCCTGGGGTGGCGACCTGGAGCGGATATTAACGATTGGTGGTGATAACGAAGCTGGTCCCGGTAAACAAAAAACAGCTAACCGCTTTAAGCCGGTTGTAAAATACCTCGGGCCATTCAAACTCAAAAGAAATCAAACACAAAAACAAAATTTCAAATTACCATCTTATATCGGTTCGGTAAGAGCCATGGTAATTGCGGCTCACGACGGCAGTTATGGCGCAACGGAAAAAGCAGTGACCGTTAAAAAACCGCTGATGATGCTGGCAACTATGCCAAGGGTGCTTGGCCCCGGCGAAACCATCAAACTGCCGGTAACTGTTTTTGCCATGGAGAATAATATTAAGAAAGTAAATGTATCGCTGCAATCAAATCCTTACCTGGAAGTGGTTGGCGGTAATTCGCAATCTGTATCGTTCAGCCAGGTTGGTGAAGAGATGATTTATTTTGACGTGAAAGTGAAACCGAATGTTGGTATTGGAAAAGTAAAACTGCTGGCAACATCAGGAAAAGAAAAAGCAGATTATGAAGTAGAATTGGATATCAGAAATCCGAATCCACCGGTAACACAGGTAAGTGAAATGACTTTGACCGGCGGACAGCAATGGAAGACTACCGCCTCGCCAATTGGTGTAACTGCAACAAGTACAGCTGTATTAGAAATTTCCAGCGTACCTGCCATGAACCTGCAAAAGCGGTTGAATTATCTGATTGAATATCCGCATGGATGTATTGAGCAAACTACTTCAGCAGTTTTTCCGCAATTGGTCTTAAATCAATTAACCGATCTGGATGAATTTAAAAAAGCACAGGTTGAAAGGAATATAAGATCAGGAATTTCAAGATTGCAAAACTTTCAGCGGCCAGACGGAGGCTTTAGTTACTGGCCGGGCATGGCGCAAAGCGATGAGTGGGGAAGTAACTACGCCGGACATTTTTTAACAGAAGCACAGAACAATGGTTACCTGGTTAGTGATTACATGCTCCAGCAGTGGAAAAATTATCAACGTGGCAGGGCAAACAGTTGGGCGCCATCTACCACTAATTTTTATGGCGGTGATCTTACTCAGTCATATCGCTTATATACTTTAGCACTTGCTAAAGTACCCGAGCTTGGTGCTATGAACCGTTTGAAAGAATTCAAATATTTATCAACCGAAGCAAAATGGCGGCTGGCAGCGGCTTACAAACTTGCCGGACAGGATAATACAGCACTGGATCTTATCAGCGGTTTACCAACAAGTTTTGAAGACAGGTCATCACCCGGTTATACTTATGGTTCATCATTAAGAGATCAGGCAATGGTTTTTGAAACGCTCACCATCATGGGTCGCAAAGCAAAAGCGGCTGAGTTATTACCAACCATCGCTGCAAAGCTGGCGCAGGATAATTGGTACAGTACACAAACAACAGCCTATGCTTTAATTGCTATTGCAAAGTATTGTGGTAAAAATCCATCGGGTTCAAAGATTATAGCAACAGGAACTGTTGATGGAAAAAATGTTGATATAAATTCTGCATCTGCAGTAAGACAAATACCAATACTATTTGCAAATGGCAGCAGCAATGTCACTATCATAAACAAGGGAAGCAACACATTGTATGTACGTCTGATAGTTCAAGGTCAGCCATTGACCGGTGACAGCATCAAAATAAATAACAACCCGGCTGTATTAAATATGACTGTGAGCTATGTATCGCAAAACGGTTCGGCTGTTGATATCAGCAATCTTGCACAAGGCACCGATTTTGTTGCAAAAGTTACGATCAACAATCCCGGAAAGCGTGGCTACTATTCCGAGATGGCATTGAGCCAGATATTCCCCAGCGGATGGGAAATATTGAATGCAAGAATGTTTGATGGCGAAGGTGCGTTCAAATCTTCTTCATCCACTTATCAGGATATACGTGATGACCGGGTGTACACTTATTTCAATATCGCAAGCAACCAGACATATACTTATTATGTGCAGTTGAATGCGTCGTACCTGGGCCGGTTCTTTTTACCGGGCACGTATTGCGAAGCGATGTATGATAACAGTATTACTGCAGGTGTGAATGGGCGATGGGTGGAAGTGACAAAACCATAATTGATTTCATTGCCACTGAGGCACGGAATTTACAACGATTTCTTTGTGAATCTTTGTGACCTTCGTGCCTTAGTGGTTTTATTTTATACTTTGAAAAACAAACTGACAGACATATCATCGAGGATAAAAAATATCCGCACTCCAACAAAAATAAAATTGTTGTTGATAGCTGGCTTGTTGATCTGGTTTCATTTCTCACTCCCGTCAAAATTATTTCCTGCTCCTACCTCCTATGTAATTGAAGACAAAGACGGCAACCTGTTAAACGCCACTATAGCTGCCGACGGACAATGGCGTTTCCCTTACAACAAAAATGTACCGCAAAAATTTATTGATTGCATCACCAGTTTCGAAGACAAACGTTTTTTCAAACATCCCGGTGTTGACCCGGTAGCTATTGGCAGGGCGATTATTAAAAATATAAAAAACAAAGGCGTGGTGCAGGGCGGCAGTACCATTACCATGCAGGTAATCAGGCTTTCAAAAAAAGATAACAAAAGAAATATCTGGAATAAATTAAAAGAAAGCATTTTAGCAGTTCGGTTGGAATTATCCTATTCCAAAAAAAATATTCTTGCGCTCTATGCAAGCAATGCACCATTTGGCAGCAATATTGTTGGGCTGGATGCAGCAGCCTGGCGTTACTACGGCCGCAGTGCTGATAAATTAAGTTGGGGAGAAATGGCAACGCTTGCCGTTCTACCCAATGCACCGGCCTTGGTTCATCCCGGCAGAAACAGAAATGTATTGCTCAAAAAAAGAAACCGGCTGCTTGATAATTTACTGGCCGATGGAAAAATAGACAAAGCCAGCGCCGAACTTGCTAAGCTGGAATCCTTGCCTGATGAACCATTTCGGCTTCCTCAAAATGCATCACATCTGTTACAACGTTTTATAAAAGACAATAAAGAGTGGAAACAACAAACAAAAATTAAAACGACCATTGATGGCAATCTGCAAAAAAACATTTCACAAATCGTTCAGCAACATCAAACTATTTTAAAAGGAAATGGCATTAATAATATTTGTGCATTGGTGCTTGATGTTGAGACAGGAAACACCATTGCTTATGTTGGCAATATCAATGATGCATACAACAGGGAAATGGAAGCTGATGTGGATGTAATTGCAGCGCCACGCAGTCCGGGTAGTGCATTAAAACCTATTTTATATGCGGCGATGTTAAGTGATGGATTGATACTACCTAATTCAATCATCCCTGATATACCCACACAGATCGGCAGCTATGCTCCAAAAAATTTTGATTTGAATTACGATGGTGCAGTTCCTGCAGGTCGTGCTTTATCAAGAAGTTTGAATGTGCCTGCAGTAAAAATGCTGCAGCAATATAAGTATCAACGTTTTTACGAAACACTTCAGCAAGCTGGCATAACAACTTTAAATAACAATGCTGATTTTTATGGCCTCAGTTTAATTCTCGGTGGTTGCGAAGTAACTCCTTGGGATCTTGCCGGAGTATATGCCTCCATGGCACGTACCTTAAATCATCAGACAAAAAATCATGGCAAGCTGGATGCAAAAGATTTTTATGCCCCGAGGTATAGGACCACTGACAACAGACAGCGGACAACGGACAACGGACAACGAGAAACGAGAAACATTCCTCTGGATGCTACTTCAATTTATTTTGCTTTTCAGGCCATGCAGGATGTAATGCGGCCCGGCGAAGAAGGCCTATGGCAGCAGTTTTCATCATCCCAAAAAATAGCCTGGAAAACCGGCACCAGCTTTGGCTTTAGAGATGGATGGGCAGTAGGCTTAACGCCAAAAAACGTAGTACTTGTTTGGGTTGGCAATACCGATGGCGAGGGAAGACCCGGACTGATTGGTGTACATACTGCAGCTCCCGTGCTCTTTGACATTTTCAGATTATTGCCCAACAACAAATGGTTCGAAAAACCCAAATACAATTTTTCTTATGTACCCGTGTGCAGGCAAAGTGGATATCGTGCAAATATTGATTGCCCCGATGTAGACACTTTATTTTCTCCGCCCAACGGATTAAAAGTTGCACAATGTACTTATCATAAAATGATTCACCTGGATGCAACAGGAAATTACCGTGTTACAGAAGCCTGCGAATCACCATCAACCATGCAGCACAAAAGCTGGTTCATTTTAACACCGGCAATGGAATATTATTACAAGCAACGCAATATTGATTATATACCTCTCCCACCCTTTAAACCCGGCTGCGAATTTGCCGAGACCGGAAAATTAATCGAGATCATCTACCCCCAACCCAATGCAAAAATTTATGTGCCGCTGGAAATAAATGGCGAAAGAGGAAAAACAGTTTTTACTGCTGCACACCGCAGGGCAGGTGCAAAAATTTTCTGGAGTTTAGATAATGAATTTGTTGGCACCACACAGAATTTTCACCAGATTGGGTTAAATCCTGCGCCGGGTAAACATATCATCACATTGGTTGATGAGAATGGTATCAGTGTGAGCAGGCAGTTTGAGATACTGGAAAAAGAGAATCGCTGATTAATCTGATTAACACAGATTTCGCAGATATGACTTGCTGAGGTAACAACAGGTTTCATTATCAAATTTCTTCTTACATTTAAGTAATTTAAATAACTAAAAATTTCTTGTTATGCCTATACGTATGGAAGATGATCCCAATGATCAACAGGACTTTGATGACAGTAATACCTCAGGCGGTGGCGGTGGCCGTGGCGGCGGAGGAGGCGGTGGCGGGCTGTTAAGTTTGTTGCCATTACTGCTCAGTTTATTTAAAGGTGGTGGCGGCGGTAAAAAAATATTGTTACTGCTTGTTGCCGGTGCTGCAGCTTACTTCTTCTTTTTCAAAAGTGGTTCTGGCGGCGGCGGCGGTGTAACTGATGTTGTTAAAAACCTTTTTTCGCAAAGCGGATATAGTTTCAGTCCTGAGCAGTTTAAAAAAGCAAGCGTATATGAAGGGCTTGCCGATGACAATACAAAAAACCCTTTACCTGAATCTGTTTCCTTGTTACGTTTTGCGCCAGACAGGCAAAACCAGGGCCAGCAAGGTTCCTGCGTAGCATGGAGTGCTACCTATGCAGCCCGTACAATTGTTGAAGCTGCATCAACCGGTCAAAGTGGAAACAGTACAGCTTATAGTCCGGCTTATGTTTATAACCAGATTGGTTTGGAGGGTTGCCAGGGTGCATACATTCAAAATGCCATGGAACTGATGACTAACAAAGGTGTGGTCGCTTACAACGATTTTCCATACACCGACCAGGATTGCAGCAGAAAACCCAATTCAGTTCTTGATAATAAAGCTTCACAAAACCGTATGCATGGTTTTACAAGACTAACAAATGGTGAAGGAGTTGAAGGCATAAGTGTGAGGGCAGTAAAAGAACACCTGGCAAAAGATGCACCGGTTGTTATTGGCATGATGGTAGGCGGTTCCTTTATGCAAAGCATGATGGGTAAGGACCTATGGACTCCAACTAATGAGGACCGTAGCCAGATGGGTTTTGGCGGACATGCCATGTGTGTGATTGGTTATGATGACCGCAAGCAGGCAGTACAAATTATGAATAGCTGGGGACCGGAGTGGGGCGTTAATGGTGTGGGCTGGGTTAAATACGCCGACTTTAAAGAATTTACCCGTGAAGCTTATGGCATTGATCCTATGCCGAAGCGTGGTGCTGCAGTAAATGTAAGTTTTGAAGCAGCTATTGGTTTGGTTAAAACCGATGATAAACAATACATCCCTTTAAGATTAAAGAACAGTAATGTTTTTGAAACTGTAAGTACCGTAGCCCCGGGTACCAAATTCAAAATGGAAATAAAAAATTCGACAGAGTGTTACACTTACATTTTCGGACAGGAAACTGATGGAACCAGCTATACTTTATTTCCTTATCCAAGTAAAGAAGATGCAACAAAAACTTCCTTCTCTCCGTTTTGCGGCATTACAGGTTATCGCTTATTTCCCCGTGGTAAAAATTTAGTGCCGGATAATATTGGTAACAAAGATGTGTTTGCCGTTGTGGTAACCAAACAGGAACTTGACTGGTACGCTGTAAACAATGCCATTACCAGAAGTACCGCAGGCGACTATGCTGCTAAAGTTGCAGATGCATTAAAACAAAATGCAGTGTCGGGAATAAGTTTTTCCGCAGGTAGTGGAGGCACCATAAATTTCAAGGCAAATAATCCGCAGCAGAATGCAGTACTTTGTGTTGTAGAAGTAAATAAATAATCAGATGAGTAATGCAGATCAATTTCTTAAAATAGTAAAGCATCCTGTTAAATTCAGGATGTTTTTATTATCAAAATTACCCGCCGCTTTTTTTTCGGGTGTACGGGTTGTTGATGCCGATGAAAAAAAGTGCCTTGTAAAAATTCCCTACAAATGGTTCAGCACAAATCCTTTTAAGAGTACTTATTTCGCCTGCCTGAGTATGGCTGCCGAAATGAGTACCGGCGTACTTGCGCTTGCACATATATATAAGCGCCAACCGGCGGTAAGTATGCTGGTATCAAATGTTGAAGGCAGTTTTTTAAAAAAAGCAACAGGCATTACCGTTTTTACCTGCGAAGACGGCCTGATAATAAAACAAACCATTGAAGACGCCATTATGAGCGGCGAAGGAAGAATTATAACAGCAAAATCATACGGTAGAAATGAAGCAAATGAAATTGTTGCCGAATTTGCTGTTACCTGGAGTTTTAAAGTGAAACAATAGTCATCCCTTTTGGTAAGAACAATTATTATGACTCATTTTATTGCCTTATTTTTCTAAATCCACTTTTCTTTATTACCTCTTCAGCAGCATCCCTGTTCTTCAAAATTGTTGGTACATCTTTAATGTTGAAATTAAAAGCAAACTCTTCCTGCAATACCGGCCATTTTTCACCAGGTTCCATATTGCCCCGGGCATCATAGGTTTCGGCATACATTTTTACAACGATTTTATATTCTCCGTTTTCCTCAAACTTCTCGGGCCGCATAAGATGGTATAATGGGGTTGTACTTAATGTGGAATATTCAAAACGTGGAGTACCACCCATAATGGTAGTTACTTTTGAAGGCTCGGCTAATACATCAAAATTAAATGTCTTACTATTTTTATCTTTTGGCCTTACCAGGCAAATATTTACAGAAGAATTAAAACCCACTTCTTCACCCTTATAATATATATATATACCCTGTACAATAAATGACCATCTTCCTGCTCACTCTGGTTCTCAGTTACTTTAAAGACTTTATCAATTGTTTCTTCGTCCAGTTCCATCCGGCCATAGATATAATCTGATGAAGTAAAAGTTGTTTTACTTCCCGTATTGCTTATTTTAAAAGGCTGGTTAGAAAAATATATTTTCCCTTTTACGGTATCCGTATTTTCCGGAACTGAATAGGATGTAAGGCAGCAAAGGACCGGGATGACCAGGATTGCAATTAAATTTTTCATAATTGATTTTTTTATTTTTATTTTTTAAACTTAAGTTCATCAATCTCTTTTCTTAACTGCAGTAACATGTTTCTTAACTCCGTATTCTCTTTTTCCAGTTGTTCAATTTTCTGTGTTCGTTTTTCCAATGCCTGTATAGCAATTAAATTAACACCTAAAAAATCCTGCTGGTTTATTAAAGTATCGCAACCAATAGTTCCGTAACTGTCTTTCCCAAATGCAGCAAAAAAATCCTGTGCCATGGGGCCATAGTGGCGGAAGGTAGCGGCATCCTGTGTTTTATAATTCCAGGTGGTGAGTGGCATTTTTTCAATTTTTTGTAGAAATAATTCTCCATCAACCGGTTCAAAATTTTCTTTAAGCCTTACATCACTTAGTGGTGCCCAGGCGTTGGCGCCTGCATTGAGGAAGCAACCTATAGTAACATCGCTGCTAGTAAACAGCCTGTATCCACCAGCAAATCTTGACCTGAAACCATTGGCAACAAAGGATGGCATTACAGTCGTTGTTGAATTATCTCCTAATGCAAATGCACCGGTAAAGCCGCTGGTAGATACGTAGGAACCTAATGCAGTTGAAGCATACCCGCTGGCAGTGGAATAGATACCGATAGCAGTGGAAGTAAATCCGCTGGCAATTGTGCTATATCCCATAGCAACAGAAGAATTCCCGCTGGCATTTGTACCATATCCCATAGAAATAGAATTACTACCACTGGAAATTGAACTATAGCCCATGGCAACGGAGTTATCATTGCTTGCGGTTGAATTATATCCCATGGCTGTGGAGCTGTTACCACTGGCAGTATTAAAAAAATTCATGGCCATGGAATAATATCCACTGGCAGTTGTATTTAGTCCTAAAGCTGTTGAGAATGGCCCGCTGGCAACCGTTTCATTTCCAATTGCGGTAGAAAAATCTCCGTTTGCTTTTGTGTTAAATCCTGAAGCAAAACTATAGTTACCTATGTTGTTTTTGTCCCACTCCGTTCCACTTACGTAGCCGGTTCTGAAAGCTGCTTTCGCAGGGTACCACATGGTTCTTCTGCCAGGGCCGGAAACGGGTGTATTGCCAGGAGCAGCAGGGATACCATCTGTTGCAGAAAATAAAACACTACTATCTGTAACATGCAATCCTGCCTGCGGTGTCGTAGTACCAATACCAACGTTTTGAGAAAAGGAAACCAAAGGCAGTTCCAGAAAAAAAATCAGGAATAAAAGCCCTGCGGGTATAAATAGTTTTTGCATATCCATTATTTTTTGTTTGCTATTACCAACTCAAGTTTTTCTATCCGTTTCAGCAGCTCTTCATTTTGTGTAATAAGTTCCTGTACAGCTTTTACCAATGGCACTACAAACTCTGCATACCGCAGGCCATACAGGTCTTTGTCATTTTTGGCAGCATCCACCCCGCTAAAATCAAAACCCAGTTCCCTGGCAGCTTTTTCCACATCCTGTGCTACAAAGCCGGTGTACACTATCTGCTCTTTTTGTTTTCTTGCATCAATTTCAAATTGCTCTGCAACAATAATTTTCCCATCTTTATCTTTTACAGGAAGTTTCTGCGTTATCCTTTCCACAGCATCTAAATTCAAAGTATAAGTAACGGGTTTTAATTTGCTGATGAATGAAAGGCCGGGTACATTTTCCTGTAAGTTTTTCTTCACTCTGCCATCCGATACATTGCTCCAACCGGCAAAGCCGCCTGTGGAAGTAACAGAACTGCTGCCTATTCTTGTCTGGTTATTTGCTGTAGTTTCTGAATCTTTGCCAATAGCTATAGAATTAAATATGCCGGCAGCTTTTGCCACACTGCTTTCACCGATTAAAGTGTTGTTCCACCTATATAAAAGGGTGTGCGGGAGCCGGCCCGGCTACCCACAGCGGTATTGTTTGAAGAATTCAACAAACTTAGAAGGGAGAAATGTCCAATGCTAAATTTTGCTGCCCGGTGGCATTATTTTCTAGAGCACCAGCGCCAATTCCTGTATTCAAACCCCCGGTGCTGGTTTTAAAAAGTGATTGCCTGCCGATTGCCGCATTGTAACTTCCTGTAGTGCTCTCATACAATGCCTGCGTTTTGAGAAAAAGTATTTACCGCAACCAGTAAGCAAGATAAAAGAAGCAGTTTCTCCTTCATTTTTATAGTTTGTAAGGTGAGTGCCCGGAACTAATCTTCTTTAAAATTATCAAACAGGAAAATGCCCGGAAGCATGGTTTCACCAATGGCGGTATTGGGTGTATTTGCAGTTTCTGCAGTTACGAATTATAGATTTAACTTTAGAACCGCTACGCATAATTTATTATGCTGTAAACTAATTGGCATGCGAAAGACATTTTCCTTTTTATTGACTGTTTTCTTCCTTTATACTGCCAAAGCACAGTATGATGAAAAAGACTTTGTGAGCTATACAGTAAAAGAAGGATTAAGTGAAAATTATATTACTTCCCTTGTACAGGATGGGTCGGGCTATATCTGGATAGGTACTGATGTGGGATTAAATCGTTTTGACGGTCATTCCTTTAAAAATTTTTACCAGGGAACCAGTACAATGCCATTACTGTCAAGTAGCATAAGAAAATTAAAATCATTCGGATCACAACAACTGGGTATTATCGGCCATGGTGGTTTCCAGTTATTCAACACAAAAGACCTTTCCATTAAAAACTATATCATTGCTGATACTACCGCATTTTCCAAATACAGGAATGAGGCCTGGGATGCCGTTGCTTTAAAAAATGGCTTCTATGCCGTTACCACTTCTTCGGGCTTTTATGTATTTGATGCTGCCGGAAAAGTGGATTTCAGTTACGATGCTTATCAATTGAAAGACATCGGCCAAAAAAGAATTCTTTATGGCCGGGATATTTTTCCGCTTGGTGAAAATGAATACCTGGTATATATAAATGGCGACGGACTTGCTTATTACAATGCTGAAAAAAAGTCTTTCGTGAAATTTCAAAAGATGAAAAAAAATGGTCGCTGTTCCATCCTGATGCATTAAAAAATAACCAGGGTTGGACAATACGTTACCAGCTTAGCCCGGATGAATTTATTTTTATTCAATTTGCACATGGCAATATAGTCTGATTTAATAAGGCTTCAAACAAAATAGTTGTTTCACCCCTGGAACTTTCATCAGTTGAATTTAGCTGGGAAAGCAACCTAACATTGTTAAACGACAGCATTTTTCTGGTAAACGGAAATTATTCCGGCTTCTACCAGTTTCATATCAACAGAGAGAATGGGAAGACCACGGCAAATTCAAAAAAAATTTTACCGCATCATAAAATTCAGTGCCTTTACCAGGATAAGGAAAAAAGACTTTGGGCAGGCACATCAAAAGGTTTGCTGCAACAAAAACTTGTGGCACCGGTAATAAAATCATATTCGTATCAGCCATTGCCATCCGATTCAATTACCGGGGGACTTAGCTGTGCATATCGCTACAGGGACAAATTATATATCGGCCGTGGTTCGCTTTACAACGGATTGATAATAGCAGATACTGCCGGTAAAAAAACAATAAAGCAAATTGAATTTTATGGAAAAAACACAGCATGGAATGAGATTCGCTCCATACAAATGTACCATCCTGATACGTTGTGGATTGGAACGAATAAAGGTCTGCTGTGGTTCGACACAAAAACATTCAACTACGGAAAACTATTTAATGAAAAAAAATATGTACCAGAACTGTCAGGTATGAATGTTCTGGCGCCGGCCGGCAAAGATGGATATGCCTGGATGTGCCATCTTCTAAATGGAGCGGTAGTGCGCTACCAGATTGCTTCCCGGACCTTTACATTATTTACTTCCAAAACACAGCCTGCACTTCCATTTAAAAGAATAAAAAGTATTGCTTATGATGCTTATGGAGATGTATGGATTGGAGGCCATTCATTACCCGGTGGAATACGCAAAAGCAGGTTTTTGATACACTGATTTCTGTATACAGCGGCCCTAACAAATTTTCAGACGATATTTTGACCCTTGTTGGTGATAACAAAGGCTCACTCTGGTTACACAATGCCTTAAACGGATTGCTTGAATACCGCATCAAAGAAAAAAAATTTGTGAGCTACACCATGAAAGATGGACTACCCTCGGATGTATTTTACGGTTTTAGTCCGGTTATAAATGATCAACTATGGATGGCAGGGCATAACCAGCTTACGGGTTTTAATACGCTTACAAAAAAAATAACAGTTTATGATTTCCAGGATGGTTTACCGGAGGATAAACCAAGTGCCCGTTTTTTATATTACGACACTGAAGAAAAAACATTGTACCTGTTTAACCAGCATGTGCTGGCAACATTAGAACTGCCGCAGACCCAAATTGCTGCTGATGAAAAAGCGCTTATTATAGAAGAGCTTATTGTAAATAATAAGGAGCATTTTTTTTCTCCTGCTGCAGGTTTGCGGCTATCACCAAACCAAAATAATCTTTCATTGCATTTTACGGTTATTGATTTTGAATCGGGAAGTAATTACCAGTTTGCTTATAGATTAACTGAAATAGGCGAATGGACAGACATTGGCGGGCAACGAAATATTAATTTAACCGGGCTGGCTCCCGGAAATTATACCATCTGGTTAAAAGCTACGGGTAAATCAGGAGTACAAAAAATGAAAGATTTTTCTTTTGTTATTTCACCCCCTTTCTGGAAAACAAACTGGTTTCTATTGGCTGTTGTCCTGTTACTGGCTGGTACCCTCAATTACTTTTACCGGCGCAGAATAAAGCAGCTAAGAGAAAGGGCTGGTATTGACAAACAGCTTTCGCAGGCTGAGATGAAGGCATTGCATGCACAGATGAATCCGCATTTTATTTTTAACAGCCTTAACAGTATTCGTGAAATGATATTGAACAACGAGAATACTGAAGCTTCCCGTTACCTGAGTAAATTTGCCAGGCTTATCAGGCTAACGCTTGATCAATCCGGGCATACCTTCATTTCTTTACGCAATACAATAGAGTATTTACAATTGTACATAGAAATGGAAAAAATACGGAACAATAATTTTACATGCGCCATTGAAGCAGATGCGGCGCTGGACCTGGACGAAACCGTTTTGCCGCCAATGCTAATACAACCGTTTATTGAAAACGCTATCTGGCATGGTATAAGCAGCCAGCACAAGAATATTCATATCAAGGTTTACTTTAAAAAACAAAATAACCAACTGGAGTGTACGGTTGAAGATAATGGAATAGGTATTAACACTGCTTTACATAACGCAAAAATATTACACGAACAAACGAGAGCACAGCCTACCCATAATTCAGTAGGTATAGCAAACATCAAAAACCGCATTTACCTGCTGAACGAGAAATATAAACTGCAAAGCAGCGTAAGCATACAGGATAAAAAAGAACTTAATAAAAACGAAAGCGGAACTATAGTAACCCTTCATTTACCAATTGAAATTTATTGATGCCATGGATAAAATAAAGACAATTTTAGTTGACGATGAACCAAGAGGATTAACTTCTCTTCAAAAATTACTGCAACTCAATTGTGCAGGTGTAGAGGTTATTGCCTGCTGCAGTAATGCGGCAGATGCTGCCGAACAAATTCAACAGTTGACGAGGAATTACTGAAGGAAGCTGTAAAAAGAGCAGAAAAAAAAGTGGAAGAGAAAACTTCCGGGCAAAATATGCAAACGCTTATGCACAATATCCGGCACAAAAGCAGCCTGCAAAACATGAAATTATGCATTCCTTCCATCAAGGGTTTCCAGGTGGTGGATATACAGGATATTATTTATTGTGAGGCCAAAAGTAATTATACCAACTTCCATTTTACAAATCACCCGTTAATATGTGCTTCCAGGCCCATTCACGAATATGAAGAATTGCTCGCCGATTGCTTTTTTCTCCGTATTCACAAATCTTACCTTATAAATCTGCAGCACGTAAAAGAATACCTCCGGGGAGAGGGAGGTGTCATCGTCCTATCCAACAATCATGAAGTTGAAGTATCCAGGAGAAAAATGGATATGCTTATGACAAGGGTAAAAGAATACTATAAATTCTGATAACCAGCCTTTTGACTGAATTTGAATATATTCTTATATCAACATACTCTGCCCGTATTTATGTAAATTGCACTCCCGGTAAAATGAACAACCAAACAAAATATGACAGCGGGATTTCCCCTCCATATTAAATATGAAAAAACTTATGGCAAAAGACTTGCGTAAACAGGAAGCATTAGATTACCATTCAAAAGGCCGCCCTGGTAAAATTGAAGTAATACCAACCAAAGAAGCAAAAACACAAAGAGACCTTTCACTTGCATATTCACCCGGTGTTGCGGAACCCTGTCTTGAAATTGCAGCAAATCCCGAAGACGTTTATAAATACACCGCCAAAGGAAATTTAGTTGGCGTTATCAGCAATGGTACTGCTGTGCTTGGCCTTGGCAATATTGGCCCCGAAGCCGGAAAACCGGTGATGGAAGGAAAGGGTGTCCTCTTCAAAATATTTGCTGATATAGATGTATTTGATATCGAGATCAACGAAACCGATCCTGAAAAGTTTGTACAGATAGTACAATCGCTGGAACCAACATTTGGTGGTATTAATTTAGAGGATATAAAAGCGCCGGAATGTTTTTATATTGAACAGGAACTGAAGAAGCGCTGCAAGATACCCATCATGCATGATGATCAGCATGGTACTGCAATCATTAGTGCAGCCGCATTATTAAATGCACTTATCCTGCAAAAAAAGAAAATTGATAAAGTAAGATTTGTAGTGAATGGTGCAGGTGCAGCAGCCATGGCTTGTATGAAGTTGTATGAATCGCTGGGAGCAAAGCACAGCAACTTTATGGTATTTGACCGTAAAGGAATTTTATATAAAGGGCGTGAAGATGTGGAAGAGATGAAACAGAATTTTTGTGTGGATGCCAAATACAAAGATTACGACCTGGCTAAGGCATTTAAAGATGCCGATGTATTTATTGGTTTAAGCGCCGGTAATACGGTAACTCCGGAAATGGTAAAGAGCATGGCAAAAAACCCCATTGTTTTTGCCATGGCTAACCCCGATGCAGAGATCAATTATGACGTTGCTGTGGCCGCACGTAAAGATATCATTATGGCAACAGGCCGTAGTGATTATCCCAACCAGGTGAATAATGTACTGGGCTTCCCGTATATATTCCGTGGTGCATTAGATGTAAGGGCAACCGCTATCAACGAAGCTATGAAACTGGCAGCAGTAAAGGCTTTAGCCGAACTGGCAAAAGCTCCGGTACCAGATATTGTTAATCTTGCCTACAATGAAAAGACGATTATTTTTGGCCCTACATACATTATTCCTAAACCACTTGACCCACGTTTAATTTCAACAGTTGCACCAGCCGTTGCAAAGGCTGCTATGGAGAGCGGTGTTGCAAAATATCCCATCCTGGATTGGGATAAATATGTGGAAGACCTGAACAGTCGCTTAGGATTAGATAACCAACTCAGTCGTGTCATCAGTTCAAAAGCCCGTAAGGACCCCAAGCGTATTGTTTTTGCCGATGCTGAAAATATTAAAATATTAAAAGTTGCGCAACTGGTGATGGAGGAGAATGTTGCCTACCCGATCCTGTTAGGCAAAGAGGACAAGATCAGAAAACTTGCTGAAGAAAATGGGATTGACCTGGAAGGGATGCCCATCATAAACCCTGCTGATGACCAGCATGAGGATGTCAGGAAAAAATATGGCGACCAATTCTTTGACAAAAGACAGCGCAAGGGTGTTAACAGGTATGAGAGTTATAAAGCGATGAAGGACCGCAACCATTTTGGTTGTATGCTGATAGAGAATGGAGAAGCAGATGGGATGATAAGCGGCCTGAGCAGAAATTACCCGGATACAATTCGACCAGCATTGCAGATCGTTGGAACCGAGCCGGGTGTTAAAAAAATTGCCGGCATGTATATCATGTTTACAAAACGTGGGCCTTTATTCCTGGCAGATACAACCGTAAACTTTAATCCAACTGCTGAGGAACTGGCAGAAATAACACTGCTGGTTGCCAAAGAAGTAAAGCAATTCAATATCAAACCACGTATTGCCATGCTCTCCTACTCCAACTTCGGCAGCAGCGATTCACCCGAAGCAAACCTGGTAAGTAAAGCAAGAGAAATTATAAAACAAAAAGACCCATCTCTTATTTGCGACGGAGAGGTACAGGGTATCCTGGCTTTCAATAAAGAAATTTTAAAAGAGAATTATCCGTTTACCGAATTACTGAATGGCGAAGTGAACATTCTTATCTTCCCGAATTTATCTGCGGGTAACATCGCCTATAACCTGTTACAGGAAGTTGGCGGTACTGATTCTATCGGGCCCATTTTGCTTGGACTGAATAAACCTGTACACGTGCTGCAACTCGGAAGTTCAATACGTGCCATATTTAACATGGTATTGATTGCAGTAGTGGATGCACAAACCAAATGCAAAACAAATACAAAGGAAGTGATAAAGAAAAGTAAGTGGTGGAAACGTAAAAAGAATATTGCACAGGAAATGTGATTAGCAATGTATGCTGTTTGATGTACGATGTACGAGAACATCATAAGCCTAAATTAACTTACATTCGTATAACTAACATCATACATCAAACCTATTTGATTAATGCTTTTTTTTAACCATTTTGGCCGTTACCTGTTGATGCTGAAGGGCATGTTTACCAAACCGGAGAACATGCGCATGTACTGGAAAGAACTGATGCACCAGTGTGTTGAAATTGGAATTGGTTCGCTGGGCATTGTAATTATCATTTCGGTTTTTATGGGTGCGGTTAGTGCAGTGCAAACATCTTATCAATTAGTTAGTCCGCTGATACCTGCTTCAACCATTGCACAAATAGTAAGAGATACGGTTATCCTGGAGTTTGCTCCCACAGTGGTTTGTATTGTACTGGCCGGTGTAATTGGCAGCAAGATTGCCAGTGAACTTGGTAACATGCGTGTAAGTGAACAGATTGATGCATTGGAGATCATGGGTATTAATACTAAGTCGTATTTAATTATGCCGAAAATAGTTGCCTGCCTGCTTACCATTCCCATGCTGGTTGTGCTGTCTATGGTATTGGGTATTTTGGGAGGAAGACTTGCCGGAGTTGCTACAGGTATTATATCTGCCGATACTTATGACATGGGGCTTTTGATGAATTTTGTACCCTACAATGTATTTTTTGCATTGGTTAAGGCTTATACGTTTGCATTTATCATAAGCACTATCCCTTCCTATTATGGTTATTATGTAAAAGGTGGCGCTTTAGAAATTGGCCGTAGCAGTACTAAAAGTGTTGTTGTCAGTTGTGTGATGATCCTGTTTGCCGACTATATCCTTGCTGCCCTGTTACTAAACGAATAAGAAACCTTAAATGATCGAATTTAAAAATATAAAGAAAAGTTTTGGCGATAAAGTTGTCCTGGATGATGTAAGTCATGTTATGGAAACAGGCAAGGCGAATTTAATTATTGGTCAGAGTGGCAGCGGTAAAACAGTTTTACAAAAATGCCTTGTAGGTTTGTTTGAACCAAATGAAGGTGAGATTATTTACGATGGCGTAAGTTTTACAGATATGGGTATTGAAGAAAGAAAAGAATTACGCCAGCAGATTGGTATGCTTTTCCAGGGCTCAGCCTTGTTCGACAGTATGACCGTTGAACAAAATATCATGTTCCCTTTGGATATGTTTACAACAAAATCTTTCCCGGAAAAATTAAAGCGTGTGAATGAAGTACTGGAAAGAGTAAACCTTGAGGGCGTTAATAAAAAATATCCGGCAGAGTTAAGCGGCGGTATGAAAAAAAGAGTTGGTATTGCACGGGCCGTTGTTCTTAATCCCAAATATTTATTTTGTGATGAGCCCAACTCCGGCCTCGATCCGCAAACCTCCATGGTAATTGATCATCTGATACTTGAGCTGACCCGTGAATTTAACATGACCACTGTCATCAACACCCACGACATGAACAGTGTAATGGAAATGGGTGAAAACATCATATACCTCTACGAAGGTAAAAAAGAATGGGCCGGCAATAAAAAAGACATCATCTTCTCCAAAAATCAACTGCTGAACGACTTCATTTTTGCATCAGAATTTTTGCAGGATGCCAAAGATATGCGTATGCTGGAGGCTAAAGGAAAAATCAGTGATGACAGAGATATGGATGAACTACTTAAGAAGTAGGGAAAAATCCTCCCAAACAATCCCCCTATCTCCCTTATCTTTGCCGCAATTCCTAATTTTTAATTCTTAATTAAGCTATGTCTGTTTTAGTTAATAAAAATTCCAAAATAATTGTGCAGGGTTTTACAGGTACCGAGGGTACTTTTCATGCCACACAAATGATTGAATACGGCACCAAAGTAGTTGGTGGTGTTACGCCGGGTAAAGGTGGCAGCACTCATTTAGACAAACCCGTTTTTAATACCGTTGCCGATGCTGTTAAAACAACCGGCGCAGATGTGAGCATCATTTTTGTACCACCGGCTTTTGCTGCTGATGCCATTATGGAAGCTGCCGATGCAGGTATTGCTTTGGTTGTTTGTATCACCGAAGGAATTCCGGTGCAGGATATGGTAAAAGTGAAAAATTATTTAGAGAGTAAAAAAACAAGGTTGGTTGGGCCAAACTGCCCCGGTGTTATAACTGCCGATGAATGTAAAGTAGGCATCATGCCCGGCTTTATTTTTAAGACAGGAAGAATTGGTATCGTTTCTAAATCGGGCACACTTACTTACGAAGCTGCCGACCAGGTTGCCAAAGCCGGCCTTGGTATTTCTACAGCCATTGGTATTGGTGGCGATCCCATCATTGGTACCACAACCAAAGAAGCTGTTGAATTATTTATGAATGACGATGCTACTGATGCTATTGTAATGATTGGTGAAATTGGCGGCGGAATGGAAGCAGAAGCAGCCAACTATATCAAATCAACAGGCAACAAAAAACCTGTTGTTGGTTTTATTGCCGGGCAAACAGCGCCTCCCGGACGCCGAATGGGGCACGCTGGTGCCATTGTTGGCGGTGCCGATGATACAGCTGCTGCTAAGATGAAGATCATGGCTGAATGTGGTATTCACGTTGTTGCAAGTCCTGCCGATATTGGCAAGACGATGGCTGAAGTGATGAAGAAATAAATTACCTGAAATATTTTTCTTGAATCCCCTGATATTTATCGGGGGATTTATTTTTGCCGGGAAGACGGGAAGTCGTAAACTTCTTCTTTCCCGCCTTCCCTTCTTACCGGCCACAAAAAAGCCGGGATAAAAATCCCGGCCGTAAAGTATAGCCATGTAACAAATTTGAATAGTGCATTTCGCCATGCTTTCAAACTGTCCTTATACTTAAACCAATTTACATGCCGGTAGTTTAATCATGCTGATTAATAAAATGTTAATGAACTTTATAAAAGCTGTTTATGCAAAACAGTATTTAAATCCATCTCAGTATAAATTGTTATAATTTTTAACCGATACAATGACTACATAACAAATTGTATCTTGTAATTAAAATACCCTTATATGTTTTTAAAGAAAATTATCCTGTTTCTTTTTCTGATAACAGGTATATCTGTAAGTTCAATGGCACAAACAAAAAATGACTATACAGCAAACTGGAAAAAAGTAGAGGCACTCGAAAAAAAAGGTCTCACCAGATCTGCTTTGGAAGAAGTGATGATTATTTATAACCTGGCCATTAAGGCCGGCAACGACGCCCAGCAGATAAAAGCCTGCATGTACCAGATCAAGTACCGCAACATGGTGGAAGAAGACAGTCACGAAAACAATATCTTTTTTGTTGATACGCTGATTGCAAAAGCCAAAGGACCGGCAAAAAATATTTTACAAAGCATGCATGCCGAAATGTTCTGGCAATACCTGCAAAATAACCGCTGGAAATTTTATGACCGTACCAAACTGGCCGAAGAAAAAAGTAAAGACATAACAACCTGGAGCATTGATAAACTAAACGCAACCATTTCAAAACTCTATAAAGCTTCTTTACAGAATGACATATTGCTGAAGAACACAAAACTTGATGGCCTTGATGCTATCATCGTAAAAGGCGTTAATACCCGGCAGCTCCGCTCTACACTGTATGATTTTTTAGCACACCGGGTGCTGGAGTTTTACATGAATGATGAAACGGATATTACCAAACCGGCTTATGCTTTTAAAATAGATGATGAAAAAGCTTTTGCGCCGGTAGGAGAATTTGTTACAGCTTCTTTTAAAACCAAAGACACCGCATCGCTTCAGCATAAAGCATTATTACTGTTACAGGATATTTTAAAATTTCATATTGCAGATGCAAGTCCTGATGCATTGATTGATGCAGACCTGATACGTTTGAATTTTGTACATAAGGTTTCAGTATCAACAGAAAAAGAAAAACTGTATGAAGATGCCTTGCTGGAAATTGAAAAAGCTTATCCGAATAACCCAGCCGTTGCAATGGCTATGTTTGCCCGTGGAGGAATCTATTTGAATCGTGGTGAGGAATTTGAACCATTTACCAAACCTGCCAATCAATACGAAAAGAAAAGAGCTAAAGAATTATTTGAAACGGCTTATGCAAGGTTTCCAAAATCAGAAGGTGGCATTAATGCAAAGAATGTCATCATGCAGATTGAACAGCCATCGTTAAACCTCGAAACTGAAAAAGTAAATATTCCGCAACAGCCTTTTCGCACACTGGTAAAATATAAAACCATTAAAACACTTTACCTGCGTGTAATAAAAACCAGCAGGGAAGAAATAAAAAAGGCCGACCGTAGAGACTATGAAAAAAACTGGGAAGATTATACCAAACTTAAACCCATTAAAAGCTGGAGCATTAACCTGCCCGACCTGCAGGATTTTCAGGAACATGCCGCCGAAATAAAAATTGACGGGCTTGACAACGGCATCTATTTTATCCTGGCCAGTATTGAGCCTGATTTTTCACTTAGCAAAAACATTATTGCAAAGCAATTGACTTATGTAAGCAATATCACCTACATACATACAAATACCAACGACTATTATGTACTCAACAGAGATAATGGTCAGCCGCTTGCCAATGCACAGGTGCAGCTCTGGGAATCGAAATACAATTATAACAAAAACAGCTACGAAGAAAAGAAACTGGAAAAATACACAACCGATAAAAACGGTTTTTTTAAGATGAAAGAAACAGAGCAGTACCGTAATTATTTACTGCAGATTATACATGATACTGATGAGTTGTTTATGGATGATAACAACTATTCCAACAATTACAACAGCTATGCACCCGAAGTTGAAAAACGTACTTTTTTATTTACCGACCGCTCCATTTACCGGCCGGGACAAACATTATACTTTAAAGGTATCGTCATCTCAAAAGAAAAAGACAATTTAAAAAGCGGGGTGATACCCAACTTTAAAACAACCATCCAGTTAAAAGATGCCAATAGTCAGAAATCTGCAGAACTTACAGTTACCACAAATGAATTTGGAAGCTACAAAGGTTCTTTCCGTCTGCCTGAAGGCGTGATGAATGGTAACTTCAGTATCTATGATACAGCAACAAAAGCTTCATACAGTTTCAACGTGGAGGAATACAAGCGCCCGAAATTTTTTACCGAGATAGAAAAACCAAAAGGCACTTACAAAATAAACGACAGCATTAAAGTTACCGGAACTGCCAAAGCATATGCCGGTAATAATATTGACGGTGCTAAAGTAAGTTACCGGGTGGTACGCAAAATTCGTTATCCGATCTGGTGGGGATGGGGATCTTACAAACGTTTCCCTACAGGTGATAGTGAAGAAATGGAAATCGCCAATGGCATTACCGAAACTGATACCAAAGGAGAATTCAACATTAGTTTCAAAGCCATACCGGATGAGTCGGTTGATAAAAAAGACCAACCCATATTTTATTACGAAGTAAGCGCCGATATTACCGACATCAACGGCGAAACAAGAAGTGGTAATACTTCGGTGGCGGTGGCCTACCAGGCACTGCAACTGAATATTAATATGCCGGAAACTTTACCTGCCGACAGTTTGAAAAATCTAAACATCAGCAGCACCAACCTGAATGATATTTTTGAAAAGGCCGAAGTGAATGTCAGCATTACCAAGGTACAATCGCCAACAAAAATTTTCCGTGACAGATACTGGGAAATGCCCGACCAATTTACCATGAGTAAGAAAGAATACGAAACCCTTTTCCCTTACGATATTTATAAAGACGAAGACCAGAAAGGAACATGGCCGTTGGGAGAGCAGGTATTCAATAAATTTGACAGCACTGGAGAGAATTCAAAATTCAAAATTCAAAATTCAAAATTTGAAAGCGGTTGGTACAAGATCATTGCCACAACAAAAGATAAATATGGCGAATTAGTTAAAGCAGAAAAGTTTATTCAGTTAACCGGGAGTTCAGCCAATGAAAAAATTCATGATGCAGTAAAAGTTGATGTAACAAAAGGAAGTGCCGAGCCGGGCGAACAGATCAGTTACAATATAAAAACAGGGTTTGAAAAGATATGGCTGATTCACACGTTTAGCAAAATGGACAAATCAGTTAACATTGATTTTTATGAAGTAGGAAAATCTGCGAAATCATTTCAATCTGCGGTATCTGCGTTAGACAGAGGAGGCATGGCCATGAGCTATGCCTTTGTACAGCACAACCGCATTTACAGAGGAAACGAAAGTTTCAATATTCCATGGAGCAATAAAGACCTGAACATCAGTTACGAAACCTTCCGTGATAAATTATTACCCGGTGCCGAAGAAAAATGGAAAGTGAAAATCAGCGGCAACAAAGGAGAAAAAATTGCTGCCGAAATGTTAGCTGGCATGTACGATGCAAGCCTTGACCAGTTTAAACCGCATAACTGGTACAGGCCAAATATATGGCCAGGGTTGTATAATACGGTTAGCTGGAGTGCAAATGGGTTCACTGATGTAAGCTCTGAGGAATATAATAAAACTGACTTCGAATATCTCAGCTCTGGTAATAAAACTTATGACAGACTGTTAGGTTTTGAATCTAATTTTTACAGAGGAAGGGGTATAGTTGCTTACTCTATGGCCGGTGCACCACCACCTAGTCCGGGTAGGGTCTCCGAAGAAAAAATTCAGGAAATAAAAGAAGATCAGGTTATTGCCAGAAAATTAGAATATACCCAGGCGGATGAACTTTTCATAATGGCTAATAAGGTACTAGATTCAACTTCAAACAACAAACCACAAACTTCAAACAATTCCGTACAGGTACGTAAAAATTTTAACGAAACAGCTTTCTTCTTTCCCGATCTGAAAACAGATGCAGATGGCAATGTAGAATTTTCTTTTACTATGCCCGAAGCACTCACCCAATGGAAACTGATGACGCTGGCACATACCAAAGATGCAGCAACTTCCTATTCTGAAAAAACGGTGGTAACACAAAAGCCATTGATGGTGCAACCCAATGCGCCCAGGTTTATGAGAGAGGGAGATAATATGGAGTTCAGTGCAAAAATTGTAAACCTGAGTGAGAAAGAAGTAACCGGCATTGCTACGCTTGAATTACTGGATGCAGCAACTAATAATCCAGTTGACGGCTGGTTCAAAAATGTTTTTCCAAACCAATATTTTACCGTTGCTGCCGGGCAAAGTGAAGCGGTAAAATTCCCGATGGAGATACCGTTCAATTTTAATTCGGCAATGAGTTATAGAATTGTTGCCAAGGCAGGAGATTATAGTGATGGTGAAGAAATGGCCATTCCTATTTTAACCAACCGTATGCTGGTTACAGAAAGTTTACCCATCAATCTGCGTAACACAACAACAAAGACTTTTAAGTTTGACAAATTACTGAACAGCGGAACCAGCACAACTATTACCAATCATGCACTAAGCGTTGAGTACACAAGCAACCCGGCCTGGTACGCCGTTCAGGCACTGCCTTACTTAATGGAATATCCTTACGAATGTGCCGAGCAGACTTTTAACCGCTATTATGCAAATACACTGGCATCATACATAACAAAGGCTTCTCCAAAAATTAAAGCAGTGTTTGAAAAATGGAAAAATGTTGATACAGCCGCATTGCTTTCCAATCTTCAAAAAAATGAAGAATTAAAATCTGCTTTATTACAGGAGACACCCTGGGTGCTTGATGCACAAAATGAAAATCAGCAAAAGAAAAATATTGCCTTACTGTTTGATATGGTTCGTATGAGCAAGGAGCAGCAGACTGCTTTTAATAAACTAAAAGAAATGCAGAGCAGCAATGGTGGTTTTGTCTGGTTCAAAGGTGGAAGAGACGACCGGTATATGACACAGTACATCACAACAGGCATTGGTCATCTGAGAAAATTAAATGCATTAACTGGAGACAATTATCAAACCATAAAAACAATTGTTGATAAAGCCATTCCTTATCTCGATAAAAAAATTAAGGAAGATTACGATAACCTGATTAAGTACAAAGCCAAATTAAGTAACAATAATTTAAGCGATATACAGATACAGTATTTGTACATGCGGAGTTTCTTCAGCGAATATAAAATTGCTGCTGCATCGCAAACAGCATATAATTATTACCAGGCTCAGGCAAAAAAATACTGGTTAAGCAACAGCAAGTATATACAAGCCATGATTGCATTAGCATTGCACAGAAGCAACGATATAGTGACGCCCAAAGCCATCATTAAATCATTAAAAGAAAATTCCATCAACAAAGAAGAGATGGGCATGTACTGGAAAGAATGGACCACCGGCGGTTATTACTGGCACCAGGCTCCCATTGAAAGCCAGGCTATGATGATTGAAGCATTTATGGATATTGACAAAAACAACAACACTGTTGATGATTTAAAAACATGGTTGCTCAAACAAAAGCAAACTCAAAACTGGAAAACAACCAAAGCCACCGCAGAAGCATGTTATGCATTATTACTTGGCGGTAACAACTGGCTGGCAGAAGAAAAAGAAGTAACCATTAACCTGGGCAGCACACCCATCAAAAGCACCGATGATAAAACTGAAGCTGGTACCGGTTATTTCAAAAAGAGAATCGACGCTGAAAAAGTAAAGCCCGAAATGGGCAATATAAAAGTCTCTGTAAATTCAGCTGACTCCAAAGTTTCTCCGCCAGCTGGCGGAGGCGGAGGGGGTAGTTGGGGTTCCGTCTACTGGCAATACTTCGAAGACCTCGATAAAATAACTCCATCAGAAACTCCTTTAAAACTGGTAAAAAAATTATTCATTGAAAAGAATTCAGACAAAGGCCCGGTATTGGTTGCATTGGAAGATGGTGCCCAATTAAAAGTTGGCGATAAAGTAAAAGTGCGTATCGAATTAAAAGTTGACCGTGATATGGAATACGTACACATGAAAGACATGCGGGCTGCCTGTATGGAGCCCACCAATGTACTCAGTGAATACAAATACCAGGGCGGTCTGGGTTATTACGAAAGCACTAAAGATGCCAGCACCAATTTTTTCTTTGGCTGGCTTGCCCGTGGCAGCTATGTTTTTGAGTATCCCATGTTTGTTACACATGCCGGTAATTTCAGTAATGGTATTACCAGCATACAATGTATGTATGCACCGGAGTTTACGAGCCATAGCGAAGGGATAAGGGTGACTGTAGAATGATAAAAATGAGGCTCTGACGATATAACTCATTTAATTTATCTTTGCCGCTCAATTTTAAATAAACATGTACAGATCTCACACCTGCGGCGAATTAAGGCTATCAGACATCAGCAAAGTGGTTACCCTTTCCGGCTGGGTACAAACCGTTCGTAAATTCGGCAGCATCACATTTGTTGACCTGCGTGACCGCTACGGAATCACCCAGTTATTATTTTCAGAGAATTTAAATTCCACGCTGGATGCCAATCCACTGGGCCGTGAATTTGTATTACAGGTTAAAGGAACTGTGAATGAAAGAAGCAGTAAGAATGTAAATATCGCAACAGGCGAAATTGAGATTACGGTTACTGAATTTACAATTCTGAATAAATCAGCCGTACCACCTTTTACCATACAGGATGATACCGATGGCGGCGATGATATACGGATGAAATACCGTTTTCTTGATCTGCGCCGGAATGCAGTAAAGAAAAATTTAGAGCTGCGTTATTCGGTTAACAGAAGCGCCAGAAATTATCTGCATGAAAATAATTTCATGGATATTGAAACGCCTTTCCTGATTAAAAGCACACCGGAAGGTGCAAGAGATTTTGTTGTTCCGTCAAGAATGAACCCCGGACAGTTTTATGCACTGCCCCAATCGCCGCAAACATTTAAGCAGTTGCTGATGGTTAGTGGTTACGACCGCTACTACCAAATTGTAAAATGTTTCAGGGATGAAGATTTACGTGCCGACCGTCAACCCGAGTTTACACAGATAGACTGCGAAATGGCATTTGTAGAACAGGAAGATATTGTGAACATGTTTGAAGGCTTGGTGAAGCATATTTTTAAAGATGTAAAGGGAATTGACTATACAGATAAAGTGGATCGCATGACCTGGGAAGAAGCCATGTGGACTTATGGAAATGATAAACCGGACATCCGCTTTGACATGAAACTGTGCAACCTGAAATTTCCGTCACACACTTTTCCTTCAAAAGAAAATATTTCATCATTGATAGCAGGTGAGTTTGCCGTATTCAATGATGCTGAAAGTGTGATTGCCATTGCCGTGCCGGGATGCAGCGAATACAGCCGTAAACAAACCGATGAACTGACTGAGTGGGTAAAGCGTCCGCAGATTGGTATGAAAGGATTGGTATTTATTAAGGTAAATACTGATGGAACATTTAAAAGCAGCGTAGATAAATTTTACTCAGAAGATAAATTAAAAGCCATTGCCGAAGCAACGAATGCAAAAGTGGGCGATTTGATTTTAATACTAGCCGGTGCCGAAGAAAGAACCCGTAAAGCTACCAGTGATTTACGCATGTATATGGCTGAACGTTTAGGCTTGCGCAGGGATGATGAATTTAAATTATTATGGGTAATAGACTTCCCGTTGTTTGAATATGACGAAGAAGGAAATCGCTGGGTTGCCCGTCACCATCCGTTCACTTCGCCAAAACCTGATCATATTGATATTATGATCAGCAACAACCCGGTTATTGAAGATGCTGCAAAATATTTAGAGCATCCTTATGCCAATATTAAAGCCAATGCATACGATATGGTTTTGAATGGAAATGAAATTGGCGGCGGCTCCATCCGTATCTATCAAAGAGAACTTCAGGAAAAAATGTTTGCAGCGCTGGGTATGGATGCAGAAGAACAGCAACATAAGTTTGGGTTTTTACTAGGTGCTTTTGAATATGGTGCGCCACCGCATGGAGGCATTGCTTTTGGCTTCGACAGGCTTTGTGCTATCATTGGCGGCAGCGAAAGCATACGTGACTTTATTGCATTCCCGAAAAACAACTCGGGCAGGGATGTGATGCTGGATGCGCCTGCAACCATTGATGACAAACAGTTTGAAGAATTGCAGATTAAGCTGGATTTGAAGGGATAGAACGCTGATAACACGGATTTTACCGATTAACACAGATTTTGCTGCCGGATGTATTTCATTCCGGCAGTTTTATTTTTATTAGAAGTCTTTTTTCAGCAATTTTGAAATGTGAACACAACCCCACCATTAGCCGAACGATTACGACCAACAACACTGGATGAACTTGCAGGACAACAGCACCTGACAGGTAAAGGAAGTATTTTGCGTACAGCAATTGAAAATGGAAAAATACCCAGCATGATTTTATGGGGTCCTCCGGGTGTGGGCAAAACAACTATCGCAAATATTATTGCCAATACATTAAAAGTTCCCTTTTATCAGTTAAGCGCCATCAGCAGTGGTGTAAAAGAAGTACGTGAAGTAATTGATCTTGCTAAAAAACAAAATAGCGTTATTTTATTTATTGATGAGATACACCGCTTTAATAAAGGTCAGCAAGATGCTTTACTGGGTGCGGTTGAAAAAGGTATTATTACGCTGATTGGCGCCACTACAGAGAATCCTTCTTTTGAAGTAAACAGCGCCTTACTCAGCAGGACACAGGTGTATATTTTAAAAGCGCTGGATGAAAAAGATCTTATTACCCTGTTGCAGCATGCCATAAAAAATGATGCTGTTCTTAAAACAAAAAAGATAGCTCTGAAGGAAACCGAAGCTATGATCAATATTTCCGGCGGCGATGCAAGAAAACTTTTGAATCTTTTGGAACTGGTTACAGATGCACTCGGCGATAAGGCTGTAATTACTGATGAGATAGTAATGGAGATTGCACAGCAGCGCATTGCCCTCTACGATAAAAAAGGCGAACAACATTATGATATCATTTCTGCCTTCATTAAATCCATACGTGGCAGCGATCCCAATGCTGCTGTTTACTGGTTAGCAAGAATGATAGAAGGCGGTGAAGATGTGAAATTTATTGCAAGGCGACTGTTGATACTGGCCAGTGAAGACATCGGTAATGCCAATCCAAATGCTTTGTTATTAGCCAATGCAACATTTGATGCGGTAAATAAAATCGGTTATCCCGAATCGCAATTGATACTTTCTCAATGCGCTATTTACCTGGCCAGCAGCGCTAAAAGTAATGCTGCAACAGTTGCCATCGGCACTGCCATGAGTGCGGTAAAACAACATGGTGACCTGTCTGTTCCATTACATATCCGCAATGCACCAACCAAACTGATGAAGAAAGAAGGCTATGGCAAAGGCTATGAGTACTCTCACAATTATGATAATAATTTTTCGCCGCAGGAATATTTACCAAAAGAAATAAGCGGCACTGCTTTTTTTGAGCCGGGAAAAAATTTACGGGAAGAAGAACTGCGCAAATTTTTAAAATTGCTGTGGAAGGATAAATACAATTACTAAAATTTCTTTTGAATGATTAAGCCAATGGATGTAACTACATATTTATCTACCTGCAGTTTAAGATGTACTTTTTGCTGATGGGGCTCAGTATCTACCATAAAATCTTCCGGCAGCCCACCAACAGAAAAATCAAGTTCTTCAACAAAATGGCCTTCTTTTCTTAATTCATTTGTTATGTACTCAATATCCCGCTGCCGGTAAATTACGGTATCGTTATTTTCCTGTGTTTCGTCGTTGCTTGAAATATTATATTCAGTTGTATGTACTGCCCAGCCGCCCGACTTTAAAGTTTTTAACTGGTTTTTTAAAAATTCAAAACCCTTTTCCAAAGTTCCTAAATGCTCAAATGAACAACTGCTCCAGTTAAAATCAAAATCAACAAGATCAGCAGGAATATCATTCATGTCAACCGCACGGTAACTGACTCTTTTTTCAAATTTAATTTCATCACATATACCCCTTGTGTTCAATTGCTCCACACCAAAGCAAAGCTGGTTGGCATTGCTCCAACCCTTTTCAATCCCTTGCTCCGGAAAAATATCTGTAGCTAATATATTTACATTATACTTTGCAAACATCGCTGGTAGCGGCTCTGTACCAGTTGCAAACACCAATCCCTTTTTATCTTCAGCAATGCAGCCACGCTCCCACAAGGCCTGCATAATGTAAACATATTCCCATTGCTTTCGGTGAAAGTTGGGTTGCTCATCCAGTTCAGTACACCATCGTTTAAACCAATCTGATTTAAAGTCCATTGCCTTGCAAAGTTCAGATCTTCTTTTGCCAAAGTCATAAACCAGTCCTTCATTCCAACTCCTTTTACCCTGTTCCATAAATAAATTTTTTACATTAATGACCGATAAACTTTTACATAATCCTGTGCTTTTTCTTCCCAGTTAAAATCGTTGCCCCTTCTGATGATCTTATCAGCCAAGCCGCTTTGATGATACCTGATCATCCCTTCGTTAAAAACCTGTTGCATTCTGTCTGCATTAAAATCATCAAAATAAAAAGCCACATCAGCACCAATTTCTGGTAAAGATGTAAGGTTGGATAAAAACAATGGTTTACCAAATGCCATTGCTTCTACTACAGGTGCGCCAAAACCTTCTGCCAGCGATGGCATCATGAAAGCAACACAATTTTTTAAATACCATGCTTTGTCTTCTTCAGATACGGAGCCAAGAATATGCAGCCTATCAGCAACGCCGGTCAACTCAGCAAGTCTTTTCATTTTTTTTACATAATCAGGCTCATCAAGTTTACCTACCACAATAAGTTCAAGTTGTTCATCTTTTAAAAGTGATACCAGTGTATGAAAATTTTTTTTTCGGTTTACATAACCCATAGTAAATAAAAATGGCCGCTGTGGAAAATAACCAACAGGTTTTTCCGGAGGAATATTTACATGGTGGGTTCCATTATGTATCACATGCACCGGCTTGTTTTTAACATCCATGTTTTCCAGCACATCTTTTTTACAATGATGGGAGATACACACAAGGGCATTGCTGCTATCTATCAATCGTTGTGTCTTTTGCAAACTTTCTATCCGCTCTTTATCCGGTTTATCTTCGTGCAGACAATTCAGATCGTGTATAGTAAGCAATACTTTTGTCTGCTTGTTTTTTTTAGGACAAACCCTGCCCGATTGAAATGGGGCATGCCAGATATCACAATCCCACAAAAAAGGTTTTAAAAATTTATCATGCCATTTTCTTTCAACAATACAATTGGCAGCAGGCCCAAATGATTTTTTTTCTGCAGCAGGGATATAAAATGAAATTTTACCCTCCTTTTCATTATCCAAAGCCTGCTTAACAAAATTGCCCAGGTTAAGGCAATAATGATAAAGTCCGGAGTCTTTGTAGCGCATCAGATCACAATCCAATATGATTTTATACATCTTAAAAAGCTTTTAATATAAAATAATCCCTGCTCATCCCTGTATTTTACCCGCTCAACAACTTTTAGTCTGTACAAAATTATTTATTAAATAACTTAACGTAGAAAGGTTTCCGGTTTTAAAATATAAGTATAAACAGAGATAGCTGTAGTAATTTTATTCTGGTTCAGTCTTATAAAAAAGTATATTTTTTTTATAAGACTGAACCCAATCCAGATCATACATAAAACTGATTCAGCATAGTTTTTGCCCTGTTCAGCAGGTATAACTTGTAAACATTACTAAGTTGCCCTAGTTTTCCTTAATCAGACAAAAATTGATTACAGAAATCTGCCCAAGTATGCTTAAACATGTGATTTTTGATTGCGAAAGGATGAAATATGAGAATACAGGTTTATACCATTATTGTCTCAACCTGGGTAATCATATTCAAAAGTACCTGAACCCATTAACGGAAGATCTGACATTCTACAGCCCTTATGGCGTACAGAGTCTTTTTGGCAAATCTCAAAATCATATTATTCAAAATGAGATGCACAAATTCAGACTGCCTGCCTTAAATGAATTTTCGGTCTGGCATGCCACCTACCAGGACAGTTATTATATTCCTTTTAGAAATAAAAAAATTAAAGTAATTCTTTCAATACATGATCTTAATTTCATGTACGACCCTTCAAAATCTGAATCAAAAAAACAAAGATACCTGCGGCGTTTACAAATGCTCATTAACCGGGCCGACCGTATTATCTGCATCAGCGAATACTGTAAAAATGATGTGCTCTTTTATTGCGATATAAAAAATAAACCCCTGCATGTAATACATAACGGCACCAACACATTAACCAGGCCGGAGCTTTTACAAAAATCGTACTTGCCGGTCACTCCTTTTATATTTTCACTTGGGACGATCATGCCCAAGAAAAATTTTCATACTTTATTACCCCTGGTACAGGATGTGCAAAATATGGAACTGGTAATAGCAGGCAGGATTGACGATGTGGGTTATTATCAATCCATACTGGATGCTGCGGAAAAAATGGGTATATCAAAAAAAATACACCTGGTTGGGCCGATAAGTGAAAGTGAAAAATCCTGGTACTTCAATCATTGCTGTGCCTTTGCATTCCCTTCAACAGCCGAAGGTTTTGGCTTACCGGTTACCGAAGCCATGTCGGTTGGTAAACCATTATTTTTATCAGATAAAACAGCCTTGCCCGAAATTGGGGGTGATGTGGCTTTTTATTTTGAAAATTTTTCGGCAGTACACATGAAAGAGACATTTGCAACCGGCATGAAACAGTATACCCGTTTTAATATGCAGGATGAGATTATTAAAAAAGGAAAAGAATACAGCTGGGATATTGCAGCACAGGAATATTGGAATATTTACCGCTCATTGTATTAATTTATTAAATAAGAAATGAAAACCTATCGCCGGTTATTAAAATTTGCAAAGCCTTACAGGCAATTTGTTGTCCCGTTTTTTGTGTTTACTCTAATAGCCTCATTTTTCAGTGTGTTCCAGTTTGCATTGATCATCCCGTTACTAAATTTTTTATTCGATCACCATACCGTGGAAAGTATGCAGCAATATGCAACCGCTCCCGATTTTTCTTTTTCGGCCGGTTATTTTAAAGCCCTTTTTTATTACCAGGTATACCACCTCAAAACAATGAACCCGGTGTATGCCCTGTACTTTATAGCAGCATTGATTGTATTGGCGGTTTTGATGACAAATATATTTCGTTACCTGGCACAGCGCAGTATGGTAAGTGCAAGAACATTGCTGGTAAAAAGAATAAGGGAAGCTATTTTTGAAAAGATTAATCAGCTGCACATGGGTTATTTTACCAAAGAGAAAAAAGGTGACCTGCTCAGCCGCATGAATTCAGATGTTTTTGAAATTGAAGCAGTGGCCGGAAACTCTTTGGAGATATTGTTTAAAGAACCTTATCTGATGATCGCTTATTTTATCGGGCTGTTTGTCATTTCGGTAAAACTCACTTTGTTCACTTTACTTATCATTCCTGTTTCAGCCATTGGTATTGCCATGGTCACAAAAAGATTACGTAAGGAAGCAAGTGATATGCAGTCGTCTATTGGCAGGTTACTTACTATTATTGATGAAACCTTAATGGGCATGCGTATCATCCGTTCTTTTAACGCTACCGATTTTGTTGTAAAACGATTCCGTCGTGAAAATGATTTTTACCGCAAAGCAAGTTTGCAGGGTTTTAAAAGACGTGAACTGGCTCCCATTTTTTCCGAAGTATCAGGAGTAATTGTAGTAGCCTGCATTTTAATTTATGGTGGCAGCATGATCTTAAGAAACAACGGAGTTAACTCATCAGGATTACAGGCCAGTGAATTCATTGCATTCATCGCCATTTTTTCGCAGGTGATAAGGCCCGCCAAAGCCATGGTGGTGGCACTGGCCAACATCCAGCGGGGTGAGGCATCGGGACGAAGGATACTTGAAGTGCTGGATACAAAAGTTGAAGTAGCCGATCACCCAAATGCAGTTCCCTTACAATCATTTAATTACCAGGTTGAGTTTAATAATGTATGTTTTGGCTACTCTGATAAACCGGTATTGACTGATATAAGTTTCAGTATTGAAAAAGGGAAAACCATTGCACTGGTTGGTCCGTCGGGAGTTGGTAAATCAACCATTGCTGATCTGCTACCCAGGTTTTATGATGTTACTTCCGGCAGTATAAGCATTGATGGAAAAGATATCCGCAACTATACAATGGAAAGTTTGCGGCAGCAGATGAGTTTTGTAACGCAGGATATTATTCTGTTTAACGATTCTATTTTTAATAATATCGCATTGGGTAAACCAGATGCCAGCGAAGAAGAAGTAATGAGAGCAGCCAAAATTGCGAACGCTCATGATTTTATTATTGATACCGAAGAAGGGTATCAAACCAATATCGGCGACAGAGGCATACGCTTATCAGGCGGCCAAAGACAACGCATCAGTATTGCACGTGCTGTTTTTAAAAATCCGGCTATTTTAATTTTAGATGAAGCTACATCTGCCCTGGATACTGAGTCGGAAAAATCAGTACAGGATGCATTGAATAATCTGATGCAAGGCAGAACAACATTAGTAATTGCCCATCGTTTAAGTACTATTAAAGAGGCTGATGAAATTATTATTCTGCAGGATGGCCAGATTGTTGAACGTGGCAATCATTTTGAATTAATAGAGATTGAAGGAAGTATTTATAAGCGGCTTACTTTAATGCAAAAGATTGCATAATAGCTTCTGGAATTAACATCTTCTAAAATATTAATTAGTATTTTTAGATAAAATAAATCTCCAATGAAAATCAAAAACCTCTTCATTGCTGCCTTAATGTTGATGCTGTTAAATATATCATGCAGCAAAAGTGATTCGGGTACCGGTTCAGGCGGCACGGGCAACACTCCTGCTACCGAACAAAATATGGCCAATGTTGCCTATGGCACAGACCCTCTTCAAAAGATGGACATTTTTTTGCCTGCAAACAGAACTACAGCTTCTACAAAAGTCCTCATACTTATACATGGCGGAGCTTGGATTATAGGTGACAAATCTGAGTTTACCACCGCACAACTTGATACGATAAAAAAACGATTGCCGGGGTATGCCATATTTAATCTCAACTACCGGTTGGCTGCCTTACCGCCAACCAATACTTTTCCTGCACAGGAAATGGACATAAAAGCTGCCGTTGAATTTATTTATGCCAACAGGGCATCTTATTTAATAGGTGATAAATTTGTAATGATGGGCGCAAGTGCCGGCGGACACCTGTCTTTATTACATGCATATAAATATACCAGCCCGGTAAAAATAAAAGCAGTTGTTGATTTCTTTGGGCCAACTGACATGACTGATATGTATAATAATCCGGGCACTTTTTCTTCAGCATCCATTGCCCTTTTAATGGGTGGCAGCACACCCACTTCAAATCCAACCTTGTATCAGCAATCCAGTCCATTATATTTTGCAGGAGCAACCAGTTGCCCTACCATTATTTTACAGGGCGAATTAGATCCCTTAGTTAATGCAAACAGTCAATCGCTGGCATTATATACTAAATTAAATACAGCAGGAGCTATATCACAATATGTTCTCTATCCGGGGCTTCACCACGGTGATGACTGGAGTGTTGCAACCTTTACCGATGCATATAATAAAATACAGGCATTTCTTGCAGTCAATGTTCAATAATATTTAAACCAGTTCATTCAATAAGCATTCTGCCAGCAGCCGGATGCTTTTTTTATTTTACTTTGCAGTAATGTTAAAATTATCATTTTACTTTTTTGTTATCAATTTTGTTTTGTGCTTTACTGGTATGGCACAAAATGATGTGGTGCCCTATGCCTCTTTTACAACAGAACAAAACAGGGTACGCACTTACCGGAGCCTGGTGAATAACAGCATCAACAAAAACTTATCGCTGCCTTTAACAGATTCAACTGAGGAGAATTGGCAGGATGCATTTGCCGCAATGGAACTGATCAGTTACAAATCGCCCTGGGCCAACGAAAGAATAAGGATGGCAATGAACAGCATGGAAAAAAGAAGTAACGGTTTTCAGCGTGCTGCTTTAGAATTGATTTATTCATTACAAAACAAAGAATATACAGCCCAGGTTTATAAATTGCTGACACAAACCGGCAACAGTAAAGTATTTGCCATGTGTGCTGAATACTTAATGCTTTACAATAACCCTTCAGCCGATAAAGAAATAACTGCTATTGCACGCAATAAATTAAATGCGGCTAAAGAAAAAAATGATTATGCCATCATTGTAAGTTTACTCAACAGGCTGGCAAATAAAGCATCTGACCAATCTAGTGAAGCCGTAAATTTTGCATCCCTGTTTGGCAAGGATTATTTAAATGGAAATGTAATATTGTTCAGTATCCAACGTAAGAACAGGAATTATCCAGGGCTTGCTGTTGTACGTGATGCAACCGGGAATTTTATTACTGATGAATCAGGAAATATTTTTTCTGTTCCTCAATTAGCAAGAAGCATGAGCAATCTTCCCGGCTATTTAACCAACGGCAATACCCCACAGGGAATTTTCAGGATGGATGGTTTTGCTGTAAGCAGATCTTCTTTTATTGGCCCTACGGAAAATATGCAGCTTACTATGCCCAATGAAACAACTGCACCATATTTTATCAGAGATAGTACCTTAACTGACTCCATATTTCCTTATCAGTTATATGCTGATTTATTACCTGAGGATCTGAAAAATTATCAACAGTTATATGAATCCTTTCAGGCAGGTATTGCTGGCAGAACAGAAATTATCGCACACGGTACAACTGTCGACCCCGGCTATTATACAAACCAGCCTTACTATCCATTAACTCCAACACAGGGTTGTTTATGTACAAAAGAAATATGGAGTAAGATTGACGGAAAAAGAACAGAAAGTGATCAGCAGAAATTAGTAAATGCAATAAAAGCAGCAGGTGGTGCCAATGGCTATTGTATCGTTATAGAAATAGATGACCAGCAAAAGCCTGTGAGCATACATGATATTTTACCTTTCCTCAAACCTGAAAACAAATGAAGCCCGACATAACCAACAGAGTAGATATTGAAAAATTCATTATCATTTTTTACGAAAAAGTAAAACAGGATAAAACCATCGGATTTATTTTTACTGATATTGTACACATGAACTGGGAAAAACATATTCCCCTGATTGTGGATTTTTGGGAGACCATCTTATTAGATAATCCCGTTTATAAAAACAATGCCATGGAAGTTCATTATGATTTAAATAAACAAATTCCATTGCAGCCGGAACATTTTAAAAGCTGGCTGCATTTGTTCAATACATCTGTGGATGAATTATACGAAGGTAAAAAGGCTGATCTTGCAAAAAAAAGGGCTAAGTCAATTGCAGATGTTATGCTGTTTAAAATGAATAATACAGATAATAAAAAGTCATTAATGTAAGGGGTGAATGAAGTTTGTATGTACAAGAGTGCGACGCCACTAATGCATAATAGCAGTACTGCGGCCTGGTACAAAAAAATAAACATGAATTTAAACTGGATTTTTAAAAGTTTTGATGAATTGACGGTTACTGAACTGTATGCCATCATGCAGTTGAGAAGTGAAGTATTTGTGGTGGAGCAAAATTGTGTTTACCAGGATGCAGATGGCAAAGACCAGTTCGCATGGCATTTTTGTGGCTGGAATGGAGATGAATTGGTTGCTTATACCCGTTTAATTCCACCGGGTATTTCCTATAATGAAGCAAGTATTGGACGGGTTGCCATTTCAGCCAAATACCGTAAAACCGGGGCAGGAAGAAAACTAATGGAAGGAAGCATAGTCAAAGCCTTTAATCAGTTTAACTGTACCGCAATAAAAATAGGTGCACAGGTATATCTTACAAAATTTTATCAGTCGTTAGGCTTTGTACAAAGCAGCGGCGAATACCTCGAAGACGGGATTCCACATATTGAAATGATATTAAATAAATAATTCTCAACACTAAAGCAATATCTTATCTCCTTTGCCGTTTTAAAAACTGTGGTTTACTATTTTATCCTGATAATTTAAAGCTGGGTCTTATTTTAAGCTGCGCCAATCATCCTAATTCTCTAGAAAGACTAAATCTGATTTCTAATGAAACCAAGTTTACCAAAGTTTGTAACCAAGGCTGTAATACTTACACTGATCAGTTTTACTATTCTCTCCAGTTCATATTCACAGGCATTTTTATTTGGCGAAAAAGTTAAGTGGGAAGTTGGATTAAACTTCGGCCCAAGTTTCTTTTTGGGCGATCTGGGTGGTAACTCGGGTAAAGGAACAAACAATCTGAAAGACGTCAATTTTGAATTTACCAAGTTTATGAAGGGCGCCTTTGTAACCATGTATCCTAAAAACTGGGTTGGTTTACGACTGGCTGCCAATTATACTTATCTTGAAGGTGATGATGCAATTATTAATACAACCGGTATTGATGAATTATGGCGTAAGCAACGTAACCTCGATTTTAAATCAACAGTTTTAGAAGGATATGTGGCCCTCGAAATCTTTCCTACCATGCTTTTTAACAGGCAATCGGAATACGAACCCAGGTTCAGGCCTTATGTTTTTGGTGGAGTTGGTATGTTTCATTTTAATCCCAAAGGATCACTTACGGATGCCGCCGGCAATAAAACCTGGTATGCACTGCAACCACTAAGACTTGAAGGACAGGGAATGCCCGAATATCCATATAGCCAGCCTTATAAACTTACACAGATAAATATTCCTTTTGGTGGCGGTTTAAAATATTTCTTATCTGACCGCATAAATGTAAGTGCTGAATTTTTGTACAGAAAGACATTTACCGATTATATTGATGATGTCAGCAAAAAATACATTGACCCCATTAACTATACCAAATATCTGTCTTCGCAGGAAGCCAGTCTTGCATATAAATTATCGGATAAAGCTAATGGAATTATTTATCCAGGTATGACCAGGTATCCCGCAGGTACACAAAGAGGGGACCTTAAAGACGGGGATGCATATTTTTCCATAGTGATGAAAATTGGCGTAAGGCTGGGAGAAATTTATGAAAGCGCATTTGCAAGAAATGCGGCAAGGCAAACAAGGTGTCCGTCAGTTTACTAAAAACCATTATTCTAAAACAAAAGATATGAGTAGCAATTTTAACTTTCAACTTAATCCAGGATCATTAAAGGCGGTTGTAGTTTTTACAACCTGCCTGTTAATTGTGATTGAATTATTCAAATAGTCTTGCTTAACTTTTTAAGTGTATTGTGATACGATAGAAGTTTAACCCCCAAGGAGTCTCTATGGATATTTTAATATCCGAAGTTCACCCCTGAAACCACAACTTTAAAATTTCGTTGATATCTTCTACACTTTTTAATTTCGAATCCATGTTTATGAGACATGGATTTTTTAATTTAATTCGGTCATGAGGTATTTACCAGTAAAACTTTCTTTTACCTCTATCAACTTTTCCGGCAACCCTTCAAATAAAACCTGTCCCCCTCCATCTCCACCTTCCGGCCCAATATCAATGATATGATCGGCAACCTTTATCACATCCATATTGTGTTCAATTACTAAGACAGTATTACCCCTGTCAACCAGTTTATTAATTACTTCCAGTAAATGTTGTATATCCTGAAAATGAAGACCGGTGGTAGGTTCATCCAGTATATAAAATGTTTTGCCGGTATCTTTTTTTCCCAGCTCGGTAGAAAGTTTCACACGTTGTGCTTCTCCTCCGCTTAATGTTACAGCACTTTGGCCAAGGGTAATATAACCCAGGCCAACATCCTGTAATACTTTTATTTTTCGGTAGATAAAAGGTACAGGTTGAAAAAACTCAACCGCTTCATCAACCGTCATATCCAGTACATCGCTGATGGATTTTCCTTTGTAGCGGATTTCCAATGTTTCTCTATTATACCTGCGGCCATTGCATTTTTCGCAATGCACATGTACGTCTGGTAAAAAATTCATTTCAATCACCCGCATGCCGCCACCTTCGCAAACATCGCACCTGCCGCTTTTTACATTGAAGGAAAACCGGCCCGGTTTATAGCCCCTTATTTTTGCTTCAGGTACTGATGCAAATAAGGTTCTTATCTCAGTAAAGAATCCGCAATAAGTTGCCGGGTTGCTTCTTGGCGTACGGCCAATGGGGCTTTGGTCAATCTCAATAACTTTATCAATCTGCTCCAAACCCTTGATAGATTTATATTCTAAAGGATTAGCTTTCGAGTTATAGCAAAACTTACTCAGCAACGGATAGAGCGTTTCATTTATCAAGGTTGATTTACCGCTTCCGCTTACGCCAGTAACCAGTATCAGTTTACCAAGCGGAAATTTTACAGAAACATCCTGCAGGTTATTTCCCTTCACGCCTTTCAATTCAATAAATTTACCGTTGCCTTTTCTTCTTTCCTTAGGTACGGCAATACTTTTTGTTCCCAATAAATACTGAGCAGTTTCTGAATTGGAATCTAAAATGGTTTGTGGGGTACCCATAGCAACAATTTCGCCGCCGTGTTTACCTGCTTTTGGGCCAATGTCAACGAGGTAATCAGATGCAAGCATGATATCTTTATCATGCTCAACAACTAAAACACTGTTGCCGATATCTCTTAAGTTTTGGAGTGCAGAAATCAAACGCTGATTATCCCGTTGATGCAATCCAATACTCGGTTCATCTAAAATATACGTAATGCCTTGTAATTGAGATCCTATTTGTGTGGCCAGTCTGATACGCTGCGACTCCCCACCACTAAGGCTTTTAGAAGGTCGGTTTAAGGACAGATAGGTTAATCCAACATCTAATAAGAATTGAAGTCTTTCTCTTATTTCCTTTAAAACATCTTTCGCAATGGCATTTTGTTTATCATTTATCCTCAATTCAATTCCGTCAAACCAGGCGGCCAGATTATCTAAATTTAAATTACTCAGCTCTGCAATATTTCTATTATCAAACTTAAACCAAAGGCTTTCTTTTTTCAACCTTGCACCGTCGCAAGAGCCGCAAGGAGCCAGCTCCATAAATTTTTCTACCCAACTTCTTAATCCTTCGGAACTGTTGCTGGACGAAAACCAACGTTTCAACATCGGCACAATTCCTTCGTAACTCCCTGTAAAAACTTCAGGAATGGTTTCGTCACTCATGTCCAGTTCCAGATCGGCATTAATGCCTTTATCTCCATACAAGAGTAACTCCAACTGCTCCTTTGGTAAATCTTTAACTGGTTTATCTAATTTTATCTTATTCTTTTTTGCAAACGCTTCTACTTGCCTGTACACACTGGCTTCCCTTTCTTCACCAAGCGGAACAATGGCTCCGTCATTTATACTTTTCGAAGTATCGGGCAATACTTCATCCATATCAATCGTAAACACATTGCCCAGTCCCCTGCAGGTGGGACATGCGCCATAAGGTGAATTAAAAGAAAACGCATTGGGCGAAGGCTCTTCATAACTGATACCTGTTTCCTCACACATTAATTGTTTGCTGTATTGAATCACTTTATCGTCATCATGAATCAACAAAAACATCAGGTCTTTACCAAGCTGCAATGTTTTTTGTACACTTTGGCTCAGTCTCAGCCTCATATCATCGGTTACAGCAAGCCTATCAACCACCACTTCTATATCATGAATTTTGTAACGGTCAATCTGCATCCTGGGTTTTAAATCCATCACTTCTCCATCAACCCGCACTTTTAAATATCCTTTCTTACGGATGTCTTCAAACAGTTCCCGATAATGTCCTTTTCTTCCTCTAACCAACGGAGCTAACACCGATATTTTTTTTTCTTCGTACTTCTCAAAAATGTTCATCACTATTTCTTCTTCGCTAAACTTCACCATCTTTCGCCCGGTGTTGTAGCTGTAAGCCTCTCCTACCCTTGCATACAAGAGTCTCAGAAAATCATAAATTTCTGTAACTGTTCCTACAGTACTTCGTGGATTTTTGTTTGTTGTTTTTTGTTCAATTGAAATTACGGGAGATAAACCGGTAATCTTATCTACATCGGGCCGTTCCATATCACCCACAAACTGCCGGGCATAAGCACTAAAACTTTCCATGTAGCGGCGCTGGCCTTCATTATAAATGGTATCAAATGCCAGTGATGATTTACCACTCCCACTCACCCCGGTAAAAACCACCAGTTTGTTCTTGGGAATTTTAATATCAATATTCTTCAGGTTATGTTCCCTTGCCCCAAATACTTCAATAAAATCTTTTTGAACAGGTTCTTCTTGTGAAGCCTTCTTTACTTTCGCCATGTGTACTTACTTGCGTTAAAGATACAAACAAAATGAATGTTGATTTGTTGCAAGCCTGATTGTTCAGTAAATTTGTCTTTCAATTTCACCTATGTTATTTAATTTATTTGGAAAGAAGGATGCTGCTGATGACAACCATGTTTTTATAGACAGGGCTTATGTGAACAGCACGGCCAAAATGAACGCTTGTGCTGAATTGGCAAAGACAGCGCCTGATACCATATTCATCTGCTGGTTTGATGAAACAGTAGAAAAATTTAAAGTTTTTTTTAAAGAGCAAGGAATTAGTGAAGACCGGGTTATTATTGCCCGTTACATGAACACACATCTGTTGCAAAGTAAAACACCGGTATTTACTGAGCATTATCCACTCCATACAAAAGAATTAGAACTCATCAAAGGCTGGACTCTTGAAAAGATCATAGTTTACAGTGCCATGGATGAGCCCCTGTTTAAACATTTTGGAAGCGATAAACTGATCCCACTGATGAAAATGATGGGCATGAAAGAAGACGAGGTAATTGAACACAGCATGGTCACAAAATCAATCATTAAAGGCCAGGAAAAAATAGCAGAACAGGTCAGTTTTGAGCATTCTGCCTCCTCCCAGGGCGACTGGATGAAGAAAAATGTAAAATAATTTTTTACCCCTAAAGCCTTTGCTACAAAGGTTTTTATCCCTGTCAGAAAATATTTTCTACATTTTTATTTGGTGGTTTGAAAATTCCACCTGTATATTTGTACCAGTTCTTTAATATCACTTATCAAGAAAGGCAGAGGGTAATGGCCCGATGAAGCCTTGACAACCTACTCCGATTTATTTCGGGGAAAGGTGCCAATTCCATCTCGATTAATTTCGGGACAGATAAGTCAGATTCAAAGCTTAAAAAAATACTTCAAAATATTAAAAGCTCATCTGATTTGTCGGATGAGCTTTTTTAATTCTGAGCGAAGTCGAAGAACTTTGCCATGTTCGAGCGCAGTCGAGAACAACAGGATTAATCTCTCTCCTCCGATAAGGTTGCTCACTTGCTAAGTGATTGTACAGAACCTGTATAACAATCATTCATCAAACTAAAAAACAACAAGATGAGCAACGCAACAGAACTGATCCACAGCATTCCCGTAGATCCATTAACAGGAGCAATCAGTGTTCCCATTTATCAAACCAGTACCTATGTACAGGATGCACCTGGTGTAAACAAAGGCTATGATTATGCCCGAAGTAATAATCCAACAAGAGGTACATTAGAAGATATTATTGCACAGTTAGAAAAAGGAACTGTTGGTATTGCATTCGGTAGTGGCCTTGCAGCCATTGATGCTGTAGTAAAATTATTAAAATCGGGTGATGAAATTTTAGCCGTTGATGATATCTATGGCGGTGCTTTCCGCCTCTTCACCCATATTTACGAAAAATTCGGTATCACCGTAAACTATGTTGATACTACCAATGCCGAAAATGTTTTCAACGCCATTACACCCAATACAAAATTAATCTGGCTGGAAACACCAACCAACCCTACACTGAAAGTGAGCGATATTGAAGCTATTGCAAAAATTGCTAAGTCCAATTCCTGTTTACTTTGCGTGGATAATACTTTTGCATCACCCGCCTTACAACAGCCTCTCACGCTGGGAGCTGATTTGGTAATACACAGTGCCACTAAATATTTAGGCGGACACAGTGATCTGATTGCAGGACTAGTAGTTGCCAAAGAAAAAGAACTGGGCGAAAAAATAAAATTCATTCAAAATGCAAGTGGCGCTATCCTTGCGCCATTCGAC